>Ga0247679_1000044_pt1 | contig 52510 bp, 73 predicted proteins | sample CNK20_metaG_FD_182797 | JGI IMG/M metagenome (GOLD analysis project Ga0247679, IMG submission 182797) | Soil microbial communities from Purdue University Martell Research Forest, Indiana, United States - CNK20 | ecosystem: Environmental > Terrestrial > Soil > Temperate forest > Bulk soil...
TCACAGATTCAAGCGGACTCGCTGTGGGTGGGTTTTACTATTACAAAATTCGAAGCTGTGACGGAGCAAATTGTTCCGCGTTCAGCACTACGATAAGTTGTTGCAACAAGTACACCTCTCCGAACGTAGCCACTATTTCGTTTCCAACACTTATCAGAGCTTTTGGCACGCTCACTTCTTTTTCTGCTACAGGTCTAGCCGCCTTAACTTCTGTCTCATTACCCGCGCTTAAAACTGTTGATGGTAATTTAGACATATCGGGAAATGCCAATTTAACAAGTGTCACACTCACAGCTTTAGCGACTTGTGGGCTTTCATTATTTTTAGGTTCGGACGCAATCACTGGCGCGTTATCTCTGCCCGCATTGGTGTCCACTGGGAGAGATGTTCAACTCCAATCCAACACATTGATGACGAGCTTCAGTGCGCCGTTGTTAACCACGATTGGAGGTATTGGGTCGTTTTCAGGTTGTTCGGCGCTGGCGTCGGTTACGCTCACAAGTCTCGGAACTGTTGGAGGCAACGGTGGTGGTCGTCTTGATTTTAATTCCGACACATCATTAACAACTCTCAGCCTTCCAGCACTGACTTCAATTCAGGCTGATTTCCTGGGGAATGGAAGCACAGTTCTCGCAAGTCTTTCCATCCCGCAACTCATTTTCACAAATGGTTCCACAATCAATTTTACCACCGACGCGCTCAATGCAGCTTCAATCAACCAGATTCTTGCTCGTGGTGTGGCGTCGGCTGTTAATACGTGCACCTTCTCGCTGGCGGCAGGCACTAACGCCGCGCCATCTGGCCAAGGCGTGGCTGACAAAGCGACGTTAATAGGGCAAGGTAACACCGTGACCACGAACTAATTGTGATTCTACTGCCTCTCATTGCTGTGCTGCTGGTTGGCTCTCCTCGTGACATTGCCAATCGCATCGTAAAGCATGGCAAGAAACCAGAGATGCCGCCTATTCCGCAAACGGTTCAGAAGCCGGTGTCATCACTTGGGTCAACTCAATCGTTTACGCTTACACTATCGTTCGATAACACCAACGCTACAGAACAACTCTGGGTGCTTGAGTCCACGACCAGCTTGAATCCTCCAGCGTGGAAAGTAGTTTTAGACGGTATTATTCCAGCCGGTGGAACTATTGATATTCAGGTCGATCATAAAGAACCATGTAAGTTCTACAGAGTCGGATTTGTTTGGCCATGAGCGAAGCTGTCACAGTCGCCCTCATCGTTGCAACGCCGAATATCATTCTGGCGATTGTGCAGTTGATGAAAATTGAAAAGGTGCACAAGGCGACCAATTCCATGAAAGACGCTCTGATTAAAACCACTGGCGAGTCCAGCTTTGCTGCTGGCAGAGAGGCAGGCCGTGAAGAAGCAAAAGAACAATGAGCCTCCCAAGTGGAAGCAGTGCGCGGACTTGGCTGCTCTCGGAATGACTCCAAAGGAAATCGCGTTCAAGTTTAACAAAAGCACAAAGACCATTGAATATCATCTGGCAGTCGCAAAGAAGAAAATGGGCATCAATGGATGGGGACAAGATTGTTTCATCCTTGCGGTGGTTGACCGTCAGCGTCTTGATAAAACCGACGAGCGACTTACACAGATCGAAAAGCATTTGAAGCTGGCGCTTGACATTCTGTTGGAAATGCGCGGATGATCGCCTATGAAAAGTCTTGCCTGTCTTCTACTAATCGCCTGCGCCGGTTGCAGCACTACCAACATCACTAAACTCACTCAGGCTCTCGCCAAAGACCCCGCGATTGTAGTTGTTAACGTCGGCACAGTTTACGGCACCGTGAAGTTCACTCGCGTTGGCTGCATCACGAATGGCATGAGTGTCTCGCCGGACGGAACGGTAACGATAAAATAAAATCCCCACCGCTCTTTCGAACGATGGGGATGGGAGCGCCTGCGAGATTTACGTGTTCGCTGTTACCGCAGCTTGGAGGGCGGTTGATTCAGCATCCATTGCCGCGCTCAAGTCACTAACTGGCTGGAGTTGTTCAGCAGTGGCTCCGTTCGCAATTGCAGCCGCTACAGCAGCGTCAACCCGAGCCTTGATACCTTCGATGAGTGTTTGGGCGGATTTCTCAACCGTTGTGGCGGTCGTGACCTGCGCCGTTAATGTTGAAATTTGTTCTGTTGCTGTTGCCATGATTTGTTCTCTTGGTAATCGGCGGGTTTGGTTTTTGTCGATTGCGACTTGCAGAGCAGCGGTTTCCGCCGAAAGCTCGTTGCCCCTTGCCACCAGACCGGACAGGTCCATTGGTCTGCCTTTGATTAAGGCCGTGAGACGCCGCTCCATCTCGTCTAGGTCGTGTTTAGTTGCTGGATGGTGACTGCTCACGGTCAGACTCTAGCTACCGCAGTGGAGTGAGGCAATCATTCAGTTTAGGGGATTTCCCCCACCTTCTTAATGCTCCCAACGCGCCGGGATTTCTGATAACTCCAACAAGCCTGCCCTTGGTATTCCTTACCAGAATCTCCTCACAGAAGCCTTTCACTCCAAAGTGGACGGTCTTGTAATATAGACCGTCTTCTCGCTTTGTGTAACCGTGAAGCATTCCTTTCATTTCGGGTCCAATCTAAAGAACTGGTTTTCCTCTCGCGGTTCATCGCTCAAATCAAACCACGCTGGTGCCGCATGATTCGTTCTGATGTAATCACTCGTGTAATAACAGTTCCACCAATTGGTGCCATAATGGTAGTACGCGTAGTAAACTGCGCCCACCGACGAACTGATGTAGCAATCAATGCGATAGTGAGTCTCACGCCACGTCAGTGTGTCGGTCGTGGTCTTCATGCTGGTTGACCAGAAGCTATCGTAATAAACCGGCACTGGAAATTTCTCAACCTCATCACGATACAACAACGAGCTAATGTCGTAATTCGTGATGGTTCCCCACGATGGCGTGTTAGAAGTCACAGTGAGGCTTTTTGCGCTTAGACCGGCTGGCGCTGGCCCGGGTCCGTGTGTCGGATTGATGACGATGGGCGGATAATTCGTGTTGCCGGAATTGGGTGGCGGATCGGGTTTCTTGTCTGGTGGTGGGATAACCTTGTCGAGCAATTTGATAAGTTGATAAACGATGTAGGCGGCGACCGCCAGGATGATGACGAAGAAGATTACGGGCGCGAAAATCTTACCTTCATCGGTTTCTGTTGGCGCTCGCTCGTCAACATCCTTAACGATTTGCGCTTTCTCCACCGACACAGCTTGTGGCCAATAGTTGGTCGGATTTGCAATGCAGGCGTTGGAAGGAGAGCAGAGGTAGAAGACCAAGAAGACCGTAAGAGGCCAGAGAAGACCGACGTTAGTTTTCATTTCATTTGGTAGTGAAGGGTTTAAGGATTGATGTGGTTGCAATCAAATAGCTCGCGCTCGCAATGAGAATCGCCCCGAACGTAGGACGGTCGAGTTGCATTGTTGTGTGGTTAATCACCATCAGGCCGCAACCGAGCAGCGCCCAACTGAGCAGGAGGGCGAAGCAACGCCAGTAGATGAGTTTCATATAACAAACTCTGATTCGACAATGTGAAATATAATTTTCTTTTCAGGTCCGCAATGGTTTGTTCGGTTATAGGCATCTTCGAAATCGAACACGCCAGCTTCTTCAGTATCCCAAGAATATCCATTCCCCATCGAGCGCCAGTAAGCCCGATGCTCACCGGACCAAATCCTGACTTGAAGCCCCGCCATTTTCTTTAGCTTTGATGGCCACCTTTTAAGCTCCCAGAGACTTACCATTAGACTTGGGGTAATCATATCTTCACCAAAGGTTTCTCGCACGGCTGCGGCGTGATGAATGGGGCTAATTTGTCCTTAATCCACGCTTCGGCAGCTTTCTTTGTCAAGCCCAATTGTTCGGCCACAATCTCAGTCAGGATGGTTTTACTCAGGCTGACAGAGCGCCATAGCTTTTCGGTTGGCATACCCGCCATGGCCAAGAAGCTCCATGCGCTTGCCGCATTGGTTATCGGTCGATTGATACGCGCTTCTCCAAGGGTCAGGCCAAGTTCAGCCAGTTCACCATCGGGGAGCGCCTTTAATCGCTTCTTTGTGGCGTCAATGATTTTGATTACAGTGTTCGAGCAATCATAAATCCGGCGCAAGTCTTCAAGGGTGAGTTGGTCAACCATGTCAACTGCATTGGAAGCAATCACCGATGGTAGCAAGCTGTAGGCTCCCGCACTCTTGCAGTGCGCTTTCCCTGCACACCAATCACACCACGGCCCCGGACGAAATTGGGCGTCCGGTTGACGAGTTTCCCAAATCTCAAACAAAATCTGCTGATGCGACATTTCCAAATCGTGACGTGAATAATCAGTGCAATCCAACGGAGACAGGTGCACCTTGGGTTTGTTCAAAGCCACTCTAACCTCATTGATTGGTCCGTTCTCTCCGTCGTATTCCAACCATGCCAAAACCGCGTAAATCCTGAGTTGCTTGTTCACATGTGACGGGGACAAGTTCCAACAATACTGGCTTTTCAGGTCTTCGATGAGCAAATACGGCGGAGCTATCCAATGCCGGTCAAGTTGGCCGCTTGTTATTATGTTGCCGTCTTTGCCGCGCAGGTAACATCTCTCCTCTCGCGGACCTTCTCTGACGGTGGAGATGTTTTTATGCTGCTTCCAAGCGGACACCAACAACTCTTGATTCTTTATCGCCAACTCGTATGTAGAAACTTCGTCACTGGAAAGCTTGTCTGTATTTTCGGTCCGCAAAGCTTCGTGGATTTTCTGCCCGCTTAAAGTTGTTTCGTCAGGTTCCTCCACGATTGCCGGGAGCGACTTCACAAACTCTGGCTGCGCGGGGCACTGCATCCAAATTTCAGCGCCGGAAGCTGATGGAAGATTTAGGCGTTCGGATTCCATGATTCTAGCTCCTGTTGCGCCGGCATGACGAACGCTTTCCAAACAGACCAGCCACGCTTTAACCTTTCCTCTATAAGCCCCCGCTTAAATCCAAATTGTTTTCGCCACTGCATTAGCGTTTTCTTTTCTCCGGCAAATTCCAACACGAGATTTTGAGATGTGTTGTTTGCCTGCTCCAACCTTGTCGCCCAACGACAGTTCTCGGGAGTGTAGTCGCCGTCGTTGTTCGTGCGCTCAATGGAGTGCTTGGAAGACGGTCGCGGCCCCATGTCTAAGTAGAACTCAACAAAAGATGCTTTCCAACTGGCGCACACTTTTATTCCTCTACCCCCATAACGATGGAATGACGGATCTTTTTTATTCGTGCATCGAACAAGCATGTGCACCCAACAAGTATATTCAGGAGTCTTGGCCACTTCACCCTGTATTCCGAATGCTAGCTTCAAAGCGCGATACCGATTGTTTCCACCGGATTGTGGAAACGCAGCGAACTTGCTACGCCGTTCTTGCCTTGCCTGTTCCCGATCTTCCATCTGTCAAGTGGTTTGATGTGATAATACGCGCTTGGTGAACTCCTCCCGGTTTTCCTTCCACGCCTTGGTCAGCAGCGTCAGCTTGGTCCCACTCAGTTCGTTGATCTTAGATTGAGGTGCCTTAAGCCAACGCTGTTTTGGATGCAGCAGGAACTTAATCAACTGCTCATCGCTGATATTGCTCTCTTTGGCGAGCGTGAGGAATTCACGCAATAGCGCAGCTTCGGGAGTTTCGTTGGAAGGTGGCGGTGCCACAGGCACTGATGGGGGCGACACCGCCACGGGGTTTGTTGCCGGTTCAGCTTGGACTTCGACCGGCTTTTGGTCAAGAGGTTCCTCGACAAGTGTGCGTTTGTTGCGGCGTGGTTTCTCTGGTTCGGGTGCAACTACAGAAGGTTCGGGCAATCCTGGAGGTGTAGGACCAGTGAAGACCGGCGACTTCACCTGCTTCATGTTATCAATCATCGCCTGCTCTTTCACTGCATCCAGATCGTCATCAGTGACAACGCCCATGATGACCTCTGGCGCGTGACGACGTGCCCACCTGATGCTCCCCGTATAAACCAGCTTTTGTTCAGGGTCTTTGGTCCACATTTGATTTTGTGTCTTGGCCTGACCAACATTGACGCTCACCGTTCGAGGCTCTGCCTCGCCCTCGAATCGTCCTGAGACAGTCACGCTAAAATTGTCGGTCCCTTTCTCGCCCGAGAAGTCGTAGCGCAGTTTCTCTGCGAGTCCCGCTCGCGTATTGATCACCGCCGCAACCAGCTTGCCTTGGTAGCCAAGTTTGCCCTGAATTGAGTAAGTCTCTGGCGCAATCAGGAATGGGTCCATGTGCCAGCGCAAAGCTTGATTGACGACGAGGAAACAATTCGCTGCCGTCTCCTCCTTGGTGCCGCCCTTGAGATGTTGCGGAATGAGGCTGGCTCGGGACATGGCTTCGGCAATGCGATAGCAATGCTCGAACTTCGCGGTGTCCATGATGTAGGCCAGCGGCGAATCATCTTCGACAACGCGAATCTCGCGCTTGGGCGCAGGAATAACGGCGACAGTTTGTGATGGTGGGGTTTGAATGGGTGTGGTCATTTTGTTAAAGCTCTTTTGATTCGTTTACAGACAAGATATGTCCAACATTTTTTAGGAGGGTTAGATCGTTCCAAACAGTCCAACGCAAGCGCCAACAAGTGTTCGAGCCTCTTAACTCGATTGTCTTTCGTTCGGTAGAACCTATTCTCGGTAGCGTTCATCCCACCCTCACAAATTCCGCCGCAATCTCATCCTCTCGCGTCAAGAGCCTTTCGCGCTCGCCTTCCTCTTGCGAATCTTGGTCGATGATTTCCACCTCGACCGCGTTCGAGTCAGAGTAAACGGCAGAGACGGAGCCAGCGTTGATGACGATGAAGATTTTCATTGGTCTTCCGTGAATTTGAAGTGATAGTCCACCTCAAGATCAGTCTTGCTTGCCGTTACTTTGGGGTAGTTGGGGCTAACGCATCCAGAATTCACAACAATAGACACGGCTTCATCTCGACTGTTTGCGAGACCACCGCTTTGCTCTTGCCAAATGGATAAGGAGGTTCAAAACCACGGCGCATGAATTTTACAAGCCAATGAGGTTTCATTGCGGTTGATATTTTTCGCAGCGTTTAACGGCTTCTTCCCAAGCGGATTTTGGAAGCTGGTAAAAGTCTGCTTTTGTTTCGTGCGGGTCCAATTCTCGCTTGAGCATTACCAAGACTTGCCAGAGCGTGTCTGCTTTTTCTTTGTTCTCGTCCGCTGTGGCGCTCATAGTGTTAGCTTTTGTTTCTGCGGCAACGCACAATGTCATTGTCGCCAATATTCACCCCATGCCATGTGTGGCCGTCAAAGTTGAACCATACGTCAATGCGTTTGGCTCCCCAGTTATTTTGACTGTGCCTGGTCTGGAAGCAGTGCCACTTGTGCGAGCTATCCCATGTCCCGACTTGCGTATTCTCGCCAATGGTGGCATTGCCGAACAAGTAGAGAGCTTGAGGCTCGCCACGTTTCATTGCCTCGATTTGAAAGTCCGCAAGCTGGCGATTGTGGCTCGCAATCTCGTTGTCAGCGATTGCGACTTTACCATCGGGTGAAAATGCCCCATGGCCTTCGAAGTTGTAAATGTATCCATTCATAATCTGCATGACCTTTTGTTGGTTTGGTTTGTGGTTAGCTGATTAGTTCACTAGCATATCCCGCGAAGTAGTTGCCACGAACGCAACCGAGCATGTCTCGCAAGTCGCTAAACTCAAATTGTGAGCGATGCTTGCGGATGTATTCGACTCGCTCTTTTGGCCGATAGCAATTGCGCCAAACTTCATTGGCTTCATTCTGCTCTCGTTCGGAAAAGTCGCATTCGTCAAGTATTGGATAGCCGTTCTAAAATGCGTTCGGCTTCCGCCAGTGCTACCTTATCGCTCTCGTGTATGGCGATCCATTCCACCCAACCTACAGCCCAGTGATTTTCGCTCACAGTAAAGACCGTAGCTGTTTCATCAGGATCACCGGGGATTGAATCCTTTGAAGCAACCGCCCTGACTGCCTCAAGACCCTTTTCAAAGTTGCCATTGGCGAGACAATCACTGTCCCTGTGTCTGCCAAGAAAAATATAGAAGTCAGGCCACTCTGCCCCGACGTAGTTTTTCGGCAATGTCCATTTTTTGAGTCTCGACACTTCCGTATTCGCCGTTTGTTTTGAAGTAGTGGGGTGCATGTTATTGTTCCCTTGCAATCTCGGATTGTTCTTCAAGGTTGTCGTCATCCTCTTTTTCATGCCCGCGAAATAATCCACTTTCACAAGCATCGTCCGCACACTCATCACAAAAGTGTGTGCCACTGTGATCTTCCATGTCCACGCGGAACAAAGTCACGGTGGGGATATTTGAGCAACGCCCATGACAAGCAGGGCAACCGGGATCAGCACATTCGCATCTCATAACCTTAGATAGAAAAATCCCGCCCCATGGTGAATCGCAGCGCATTCGAAGAATGCAAAGCGCATGAGACGGGAAAAGTTTGGACACTGCGATTCACAAGCTGAGTAAATCACACTTGCGTTTTATTGTCAACTGATTATTTTGAAATTGTGATAGCTGACTTGGAACCACCCAAGGACAATTCCAATGCCCCGTATGTCCTGACTGAACAATCACCCCGTTACCGAACACCCTTCACCAAAGAGACAGCCGCAGCATACGGACGCAAAGGAGGATTAACCAGGGGCAGACAGCTTGCCGCTTTGGCACAATTCGGACGCAACCTCAAAGGACAAGTTGAAGCAAAGCTTTCCGCCAGCTTGCCCGAGCTTCAGCCTAAGGTGGAATCGCTACGGAGAGCACAGCAAAGGTTTCTCGCGCAAGCGGTAGCTGAAAATGATGCTCGAAAACAGAGCTTGTTCATGCGGTCATACCGTGAGGCTTTTGATGCCGAACAGACCTTACTCGGCCACAGTCATAAATCCACGAAAAAACCACACTTAGCTGGTCTGCCACCATCGGCCAAAGTGGAACCTCTTCCAAGCGGGAACCAGGGCGTAAATCCTTCCACGATTCACCCCGCGTCAGAGCAGGCACCTATCGCGCCAGTCTCGCCCAGTTCTCCCGCAACACCCGATTCGGACTCAGATTGCCCATTCTAAAACGCTCTGGTTTGACTTATAGGGCGTTTTGATTGTCGCACCCTAACGATATAGTGGTAGCAATCGTAATCGTTCGTAGAGCATGGCAAGGAATGGCAAGGCTCCCGTCAATAAGAATTCTTAAGGAAGCTCTCATTTTGATTGGACCGTCCATACGACACCCACCCCCACCCCCGCGCCCGAAGGCCCGGGTGGTAGGTCATAACCCCGCTTTTACACACGGGTATTTTCTTCGCTGGCTCGATCTGACAGATCTCGAAATCTGCATTCGCGTTCACCGAACACCGTGGCATTCAATTCCCCCACACCCCCATTTGAGAGTGAGTACTGACTCTGAGGCAAATCGTGCTGACTTTTTGTGACGCGTGATGACGTGTCACGCATGTCATATTTGTGTTGACACTTGCTGACATAGGTGAATACTAATTGAATTATTATGTATGGAAGAATTTTCGAGAGCCTTTATGAGGGGTCAATGGTTGGGGCTGGGAGTGCGATGTTTGCTGTTTGGCCGTACGTAATCGCCAAAATGAAGCCCGACAAGGAGATGGGAGCGCAGGTGGATTTGAACCCCGAATTGTTAGCGTTCGTGCTGGGAGAGAAACCTGATGTAATTCAGAAAGTCATCGACCGTCTTTGTCAACCAGACCCCAAGAGCACGACTCCAGAGAAGAACGGGAAGCGACTCATCAAGGTCGGTCAGTACTCGTATCAGGTGGTCAACGGAGCAAAGTACATGGCCATTCGGAATGAGGAGGACCGCCGACGAGCCAACCGCCTTGCCAAGCGCCGTGAGCGCGCACGAAGGGTTTTGTCTCCAACGGGGTATGCCGCATGGCAGGAGGCGGTAGATCGCGGTGACGAAGCAGAGGCTGATAGAATTCTCGAAGGAACACTTCCCAAGCCTAAACCTTCAGCACCACCTGCCCCCGAGAAAGACGACGAAACCCCATTCTGATTATGAACATCCTCTGCGAAATCTTCGGCCACAAAATTGACTGGCCGCAGGCTCCTTTCGATTACCGCATCGCCCAGTGCAAACGCTGTGGCGTAGCTCGCGCCGAACAATACGGCGAGGAACCATTCACCGCAGTCGAACATCACGGAATGTTCACGCCACTCATTTGGCTGCGCTCGAAATCAGTCGAGATGAAGGACCGCATCAAACAATTCTTTTCGCCGTGCTCAGACTGCGGAAGGAGATTCAACCGGCACGATGACTCAATCGACCACCTCCCATTTTAACATGAACACTGAAACCAAACCTATCCAAACTCACACGTTTGTCTCGCTCACATCTGACGACATTCTCACGCTGAAATTGTTGAGGGATGGGTACGCCAAAGAGTTGTTTGAGAACAGGTATCGAATTCGAGAAAACCCCAATGCTCGATTGGCTCTCGAAACCCTCGAACGCATCTTGAAACAGGTGGGATGAATCAGATCGCTCGCCGCATTATCTACGACCGATACCGTCGTAATTACTGTCTGAACAATTACACGCCGCCACAGTGGTTTGAGTGTGATGTGTTCGAACTCACAAGCAGCGGGTTCTTTCGTGAGTATGAGATTAAGCAGAGCCGTGGTGATTTCTTTGCCGATGCCAAAAAGGAAAAGACCCGATGGGACATAATCGAACAGCCGAATGGATACGGAAGGTGGACGCCACTTCCGAACAAAGTGAAGCATGACGAGCTATCTCGAAAGTCACCGCTTGGCCCATCACGGTTTTACTTCGTTACACCACAGGATTTGATTAAACCATCCGAATTACCACCATTCGCTGGCCTCATTGAGTGGACGACCAACGACGGAACTTTTCCATGGAACATCATCCTCAAAGAGGTGGTCAAGGCTCCGCAACTTCACCGATGTAAGTTCACAGAAGACCGCCGACGCAAGTTACTTGAAGCCTGTTACTGGCGATACCACAGCCTGAGCGTCAGTCTTAAATATCCGACTGATGAAAGCCTTCCGGTGGCCGTATGAGTAAAACCCGCTACCTCCACGCTCAAAACCAATTCTGGTCAGGCGTCTCCAAATGGATTCTGTTTGAAGGCATTTGGACTTGTGTGGGTCCATCCAAAGGACGACTGTGTTTCCTCATGGGCCGCACTCCGTCTGAGGCGAAGAAGGACTTGGAGAAGCTTGGCTGCAAGTGGGAGTGGAAGGAGACGGAGTGAGTCAGTGCTTTTGAAAGCAACTCAGTTTGTGTGCGCCAAGAGTTAGTCCGCAGCGAGGACAGGGAACACATCGCTTTACAAATCTATCAATCACTCCACACACGTCTAAGATAATAAATTCTCCACCCTTAATCTGCATGATGCCATTGAATGTGGGCACTGATACCGATGGGAGCACTCCTGTTTTCATCCAGGTTGTCTCCACACCAATTGCCGCTCCAGCGAGTCCAGCAGCATCCTCGTCCCGCCATAGGCCAAGAACTGCCTCAAATCCTTGGCCGGTAACAACATTGCCGCTACCGGGATTTGCAACTCACTGGCGAGCGCCTTGGCACCTTCAATCCCCGGACCATCATTGTCGCTGACGAGGATGGCTCGCTGAATGTGCAGGCGATTGATCGCCACCTGAGTGTGAGCGACACTTCCACGGCACGAAGGACGGCCTATCCCCCACAGCCCAAGCGTCAGGCAAGCGGCCAAATCGGTTGGACCCTCCACCACGTACGCCGTCCGTGCGCTGCCATTGGGGACGAATATCCCCTCGTGACCACCACGAACGCTCCATTTCCTGCCGTCTTCGGCCCTGAGACGTATCCCAACGGTTTTACCCACTCCAGACACCATCGGCCACGCCCAAGCGCCGTGTGGGGCAGCCCACGCGCAGCCTGTGCGGGTTAAAGAATCGGTCGAAACACCCAGGTTCCTAGATAATCGGTCGAGTTGTTCAGGCCGGGTATCCGACCGAAAGCGTTGCATCATGGCAGCAGCGTCGATTTCGGGCACTTCTGGCGGCGGTTTGGGAATGAACTGAGGTTTGGAGCCAAGTGGATGGAAGCAACCGCCGTTTTTCATCCGACGTGGGGAATCGATCCTCATGCAACACCAGCCTTGCATTTTATCGGAGTAAGTGCACCAGTCGGGATGCTTGCAGATGGGACAGGGAAAGCTTTTGGTGGCGCGGGTCCAGGTCATTGTTCAGTTCCAATTGAAGCAAAGGAATTTAACACCTGACAAAAATTTTCTCAGGCAAACTAAATTACAGCAGTGAGCATCTATGGCTTCGGGAAGTCCGTGATAAGTAATCCAAAAACACGTCTCAGAATTGATTTTCATTCTGCACACCGCACAAACAGAATCACCCGGTCCACAGCATTCATCGTCTGTGTCAACCTCAATGGCGTCTTCCAATGTCAAATTTTGAGTCAATGAAGATGGTAATTTTTTCACGGTGGAGGTTTCCTTCCTTGTTCCTCGTAGTATTTGATTCTCTGTTTGGCAACTATCGCCATCAACTGGCGAAAAGGCATTCGAGACGGATCGGAAATTCCAGCACGACGAAGGAAGAACATCACTTTTTCGGAAATCTGTTTGCTGTCGCGGCTCCTGAATTGAGTGGCAACAGGCATGTGCTCTTTGTTTCCGAACGGGTCCACGTTTTTATCAACCCAATCCACCTTGTAAATAATCCGGCGCTTCTTCGCTTCTTCGGCCAGTCTCGCACGCTCTGCTGCTTCTCGTTTTTTCCTGTCAGCTTCAATCTGTGCGTTGCTCAAGGATTTGGAAACCATCACCGGCTTGCCGTGTTCAATGGCTTTCTTCTTAGCAGCCTCGATAACCTCCTCGCTGTATTTTCCCCCAAGCACATCAGGAACCGAAATGAGTTTGTGACGACCACTGTTGCCAACAAAATCCATCACTCTGCAAAATGGTTTCGCGCTGTTCTTGATTGCCTCACGCCTTAACTCTGCCGTTGACAGATTATCAACAACCCCAGGAAGCGTTCTGGTTGAACGTCCAATCATTTGTTGGTAGAGAGATCGGCTTTTGGTTGGACGCGCAATGGCGACCAATTCAACCAAAGGATTATCGTAGCCCTCGGTGAGCACCATGGCATTCACAACGCAGTGAGTCTGTCCGGTGGCAAATCGTTTTAGAATATCTACCCGATCTTTGTCGGCGGTTTTGCCGCACACCCACTCGACACCGCTCATGGAACGCAGGAGAACGTTGCAGCACATTTCGGCTTGGGCCACAGTCACGACAAAGATGATAGTTCTACGTGGAACACGGTTGAGTTTAGTCAATTCCTCTTTCCATTTTTCGACCGGATATTGACTGAGAGTTTTGGGTTCAAGGCCGTGCATCACCTCAATTGTCGGTTGACAAATGCCCTGAACATTTTCCTCCATCTCCATGACCTTCGCCAAATCGCCACCATTCAAATCACCAGCGGTGGTTCTGATGTGAGAAAAGTCCAGTGATTTGATTTGCGCGTACTGCTGAGTGATGTGGACCAGCCAGCCATCGTCAATCGCATCCTGCATTTCGTAATTGAAAGCCACTGATTGGAAAATTTGCCCCAACGCTTCTTGGTCAGAGCGGTCTGGAGTTGCTGTCACTCCCAACACTTTCAGGTTGGGATTTTGGCGGTAGTAATCAATCGCCTCTTTCCAGGTATCCGCTGTGCTGTGATGTGCTTCGTCACATACCAACACTCCAAAATCATCAGGACTGAACCGCTTGTATCTACGGTTATCTTTAGGACCAGAGGTTTGAGTTTGGATGCTGGACACCACCACCGGAGCGCGATGAAGATAGTGAGTTGATGCGTAAAGATCGGCCTTCTCAATTTCAACAGATAGTCCGGTGCATCGTTCTATTTTGTCTTTGGCTTGGGAAATCAATTCAGTCCGATGGGCCAGCACCAGAGCACGTTTGGGTTGCCGGTCTTTGATGATGTTTGCGAATGAAACTGTCTTTCCGCATCCTGTTGGAAGCACCAGAAGCGTGCTCTGAACTTTTTTCCACTCATCCAAAACAGCAGAGTGAGCCTTGGTCTGGTAGTCGCGTTCGAAAAACATATCAGGCAATAACCGGCATGTTGAGGTTGTGAGACTTCGCGTAGTCGATATTCGATTTCATGCGAATGTCTTTGAGTTCTTTGGGCGTGCAGTTGTCCCATTTCCACTTTGAAATGAGTCCAGTGCTGTGGCAGAATTGGCACCCGGCTTCTCCCTGCATGGATGGAGTTCCCATGCACTGAGTGCAAACGGTAAATGGTTTAGCTTGGCTAATAACGCTGTGAACTTGATCGAACCTTTCACCGACAAAATTATCAATCACCATCCAAAGCGGGTCTTCGCTCTCTCTGGCCTTTAACACCTTGCTTTTCAACTTCGAAATGTGACTCAAAATGTCCTGCACCTCCTGCTGTCTTTCCCAGTACGGAAGGGCTTCAATTGGGATGGGTGTGCCAACCTTGTCCAACTCAACTTTTTCAGTTTTTGACGGGGGTTTGGACTCTGGTTTTACCGAATTTCGGTTTCCACTATTGTGGAAATTTTCGTCCGTACTATTACGGGGATTGGAGTCTTGTTTTTGTTCCGGCTTTGAAGGCACAGAGTGGCCGTTATTTTTATTTTCCGAAACCGGCGAAGGCTGTTGCTCTGCGGCGGCGGCGTTTTCTTCCTTTTCCACCTCTATTTTTGCCGATTTTATTAAAATGTAAGCATAAGATTTTTGAATGCTGAATCTGTCCATCAAGAAGTCCACGAAACTTGTGTGTGTTCGATTCCAAAGGTTGGTTTTGAAAATAATTACAGTAAGCTCGATCACTCTCTCACGAGTTCTGGTGTAAATCGACAACTGCTCACCCAATTGTTTTACGCTATCCTCAAAATCGCGCTCTGATTTTGGGATCAGTTTTTCAGCACGACGTGATACCCTGAGTTTGAACGCAGATTTGTTGAATTCTCTACTCATCCAAACCTTTCAAACTCCGCGTTAATCTTCTCCGCTTCGTAATCAGGAAATTGACCGGCGCTAGCCGCTGCCTTCATCACGATCCACGCATCGGCTTCCGTCATCTCGAATTCGTTCTGCAAGAACTCATCAAAGCTGTCGTCGGACACTTCCCATAGCGCGTCGTGCCAGATTTTGAACAGCGCGACGGCCACTACATTTTGATCGTTGCGCGGTTGTTCGAGAATGTCTTCGAGGCATTGGAGTTTGCGGTCGCGTTCTTGTAGGTTCATAAGAGTTTCCAAATCCACATTCTCACACCAAATCGGTAAGCCCATCTTTTGCACAATGGGCACGGCTCCCATCGCGCATTTAGCCACGGGGAGAGCCACATATAAACGCCATTGTGTCTATCACAACAAACCATTCGAGGACATGACCGAGTTGAGATCATAAAAATACCAAGACGCAGCCTCTCCCCGCCAAGGGTGAAAGCGGCTCGAAATACCGCCCCCGGTGAAGCTGCGCTTGGTAAATTGATTTTGTGCCACAGGCGGTTGGCATATTTGGAGTGTGTCAAAACGGTTACGAAATTGCAAGAACAAAACGCTGGACAACGCGAGATTTGTTTGAGAGACTGATGCCTTGAGGGAGTTAGTGTAGTAGTCGTAGAGGACCGTTAGGTAAAAGCAACAGTTCCGGCAGCCTGTAGCTGCCGGTTTTTTATTCGGTTGGTGCCACAGGCTGCAACTCCAACCGCCGCTTAACCGATTCCTCAATGCCGCGTCCCGTTGCTCCCAACTGAACTAACGCTCGCGCTTCCTCATCCATCTTCTTGCGGTCGCCTTTATTAAACGCTTTGAAGAATTCGTTGTAGTGATGACCACGAACGGTTGATAGTGCGCGTTTCATCACTTCTTCGGCAGGCACACCGTTGCGCTTGGCGGCATCAGTAATCTGACTCGTCATCTCAGGGATAGTGCCTTCCGATGGCTGCTGGCCACGCAGCAGTGATTTGAGTCGATTAGGACTGGACGCAAGTTCGAACACGCTCTCATACGCCTGTTGCGCTTTATATTTTGTCATCCCTTTGCGAACCGGCGCTGAGAGCGCAAATTGATTTCCCCTGAACGTGAACGGCAACGCTTCGGTGCCGATAGCCTTGGCTCGTGCTGGCAGGCTTTCGATAAACGATTCGTGGTCTTGTTTCCATGGTGCTTTGAAATCGCCCTCACTGCCCGTCACCTGTTCGAATATCATCGCAACGGGGCGAGATGCCTTGGAGAGCACTTGCTTATCGGGTTCGGTGAACCAGTTGAGAATTTCCTGCGGACGCTTGCCGAGGTTGACATAATGACGAGTAGGATCTTTGGGATCGTGCCACGGAAACTTTCTCATCAGCGGCGTCACATCGACACGCATCTTCTGATTCAACTCGTTATCCCAAGGCATGGGTTTGTCGCCCTTCTTGTCGTCGCCAAACGCTTTGTAAATCGCGTATTGAGCGGCGGCAGTTGCCACAGCAAGAGCGGCAACTTCGGTGCCCCAAAAACGAAGACGTTTGCCAGCGCCAGCAAGACCCCCCTTTGGAGTTGGAAATGGTTCTCGACCGGCAATGCGTGGGGCTTGTTCACGAACGGTTGATGCAACATCAGATAATCCAGGAACGCTGCGGATGGTGGAGAGCGTCCAGTCGGGCGCTAGGAAGAATCTTGACAGCACTTTTCTCGTGCCGGGGTCCAGCCAAAACTTGGTCTGCCACTCCTGACCGCCGTAAGCGTCGTTGAGATACGAAGCGATTTGTTCTTTTACAAACTTCGGATCGTATTGAGTTGGAGATGTTGACAGCGCCTTATTCACCAAATCGTGGTAGGTGATGACTTTGAACGCATCGTGAGTGTTCTTCCACAAACCTTCCTGCCGCCATTGCTGAATGTCACGCGCCACCCGTGCGCTCTTTCCAAGCACCGGCACATCACGCCAGCGAGCGGCAGATTTCTCAAGGAAAGTGCGAGCGTTGTGCTGATGCGACTCGCTGTCAGTGTAAGAGAACTTCAACCCATGCTCTGCGGCGTCGGAAACAGCTTCTTCGTTTTGAAGCAACTCTTTTCCAAGGCCACGAGTGGAAGCAAATACCTGCCGTTCTCCAGTGATAGGATGACGCTCAAATAATCGGACCAATCCACGCAATGGATTTGCCAGAGTTGCTTGCGATCCGACAGCAGCACTTCGAAGGGTAAGATCATGGAACAGTGAGAATGCAAACGCATTGGCTCGCGTGAACCCATTGATGGCATCATAGGCTTTCCCCAAATCTCCTGACACTGGCGCTTCCAAAATCTGACGGGCAGATCGCCAAATGTCGGGATGAATGGCAGCGCCACCGCGCCACAGCATCAAACCGCTCGGCGTCTGACGAGCATACACTCGTTGGATGAGTGGGTTGTTTGTGACTTCCCATCCTGCGGGAGCATCTTTCGCCGGAACAACAACATCCTGACCAGCGCCAGTTTTAATATCCTTGAGACTGGCCACGAATTTACGGTTGGTAGCCACCTGCCAATTGATTCGTGAATTCAGTTCGTAGGTAACAGCAGGATCTTGAGTGATGGGCGTCAAACCCATATCAATCGCCTCTTTCAGTGTAGGCAATTTACGTTGCTTTGCATGTGGAGATTCTTTAGCCCAACGCGAGACTGCGGCCTGACGTTTGGCAGTGCTGTCCACGTAGAAGTGTCCGAGATAATCTTCTAGGAATTTCAGATATTCACCTTCTTCGGTGTCCTTGAGATATTTGTTAATCTCCTGACGTTCCAACTCCTGACGAAAACGGTAGTCCTTGGCCAGTCGTTCTTTGGCAGGAGTCATGCGGGTGCGAACGCGGTCGATGGTGTCTCCCGGTTTTTCCAGATTTCCTATGCCTTCGACAAAAGCGCCCACATCATTTCGATCCGATTGGTCTTTAACGAACTTTCGCCAGTTGTCACCGACGATACGAGCCTTCTGAACTTTGGACTCGAATGTTCTCACCGCATCCTTCACCAATCCTTCGGCGGCAACTGCCGCTGCACGCTCTCTGACTGGTGGCGGAAGGGCTGGCGCTGCCGGAACCTGTCCTGGCAGGGCTATTCCTGGTTGTGGTGGAGTTCCAGTAATGCCAGCGAGTTGTTTCTTGAGGGCCGGATCGGGTGGTCGTGGCTTAACATCACCAGCTACCATTTGAGAAACAAGGGAATGAGCTTCATCATTCAGAGCCAACGACTTTGCGAATCCAGCAGAAAACTTTGGAGCCATTTTCCACGCCCTGCCCGGATCGTGAAGGTAGAGTGAAACCCAATCCGCAATCAACTCCGTGGAGCGTTTGCGGTAAGCGATGTGTCCTTTGCTGCCCGTCATGGGACCGCGCATTAACTCGCTGACCGCAGTAAGTTCTTTGGCGAGTTCTTTTCCGGTTCCAGAGCCGACTCGTGACACGAGAGACTTTTGGCTGTCACCAAAATTAACTTGCGGCCATAGAACGCCATCCAAGCTGTGGCCAATCTCGTGGGCAACAGTCTTTTGATTGCGAATGTCACCAACTTCGATTTTGTCAGCCTGTTTGATACCAGCGAGTTTGGTGCGAACGAATTGTCCGAGGACGCCGGGACGAAGTGTAGCGCGACTGCGAACGAGAGCGCCAAGCTGACGAGATGCCTCCATTAAGTCGGCGGCGAAGGTTGGTCCACGGTCAGGCACTCCAGCGGGAAGGCCGTGAGTGGGTGTTGCTTGAGCGGCTAAAACCGTTTCACCTTTTGGTGCAATCGTCTCAGTTTCGGGCGCTTTCGTTTCACCAACATGCGGTTTCGTTGCATCGGGAGGTAAATCACGCGGCGGAACCTTGCCACCGTATTTGTTTTTCAGCGGTTCTATCTGTTGTTGGAGCGCGTATTTTTCCTCAAGCGGAGCGCGTTTAAGTTCTCGGACCAACCTTTGATATTGGACGTAATCCACATTGGCAGCGCCTTCGTGATAATCGGCAATGATTTCGTCAAGCGTCTGACTTTTTAATTGTGTTGGCAGGGTCTTTCCAAGACGGTCAGGGTCTTTGGCTTTCAAAGCCTCTTGATATTCCTTTTTGAAATCAGCACGTAACCTGTCGCGTTCAGCTTCCAGCCTTGGAATGTCTTCGGGTTTTAGTTTCTCAGCTATTTCAACAGAGGTCGTGCCTGCCGATGACTCGAAATTCATTCCGTAACGGTTTTTGTTTTTCCAAGTAACCGTTTCATCTGGAGTCATCGCTATCAACTGGTCTGCTGTGGGGTGTGGACCTACTTCTTTGACTTCTTCTTTAGGTGCAGGAATTCCTTGGCCACCTTTTTCGGCGGGCACTTTCCCCTCATCCGGCTTGGGTTGTAATAACAAGCTGCCATCATCCGCTGTTGGCGTTTCGATACTGCGGGCACTTTCTTCCTTTGGTTGTGCAGCTTCCGCTGCGATTTCACGTTTAGATCCTTTTGCTGCAAGCGCGGCTGTTGCTCCGGTTATCAGTGGGTCTGCCACAGCTTCTACTTTTTCAACTGTAGTAGCATTTGGATCGGTTAACACTTGTTTGGCGCGAGCGACCTGACCGGGAACACTTAACCCCATCTGAGCAGCAAATGCTGCCTGAATGGGTTTGAGTGGTAAGAGTGGCAGAGACAGCGCCATCTCTGGATTTGCCAATGGATTGACCGCTTTGGAAACAGACCTGTAAGCGCCAGCAGCAAGAGGTGGAACCGAAGCCTCCTCCTCTGGTGTCAATGGTTCCATCAAAGTGGTGAGAGGCTTCCCGTATTGCAATTGAGGCAGTTGGCCCGGTTGAAGCCCAAGCCAAGTCCTCGCCCCACCAACCAGACCACGACCAGCAAACTCCATTGCTTTATTTACTTTTTCAGAGAGCGATTCCACGGTTCCCAATGCTGCGTCCTTAAATCCTCCACCAATCATCTTGAGTCCCTCTCCAATTGACATTGGAGTTTCGGCCTTGGGAGCAGGCTCTTTGAAATCCTCCTCGCTGAAATCGAACTTACTTTTGGGAGCGAAATCTTCTTCTGAAAAATCGTACGGCACAGAACACCATTACTGCATTTCCTTGTTCACCGCATCAATGATTTGTTCCTTGGTCCAATCGGGATGCGCGATGCCCAATGCGTGAGCGCGAGTGATTTTGTCTTTGGAGGCTGTTTTTGATCCTCCTCGCTTGATTGACTCAATCTGCTGATTGATAGCATTGAGCCGGTCTTCGTTCGCCTTGCGCTCTTGTGGTGGCGCTGGCGCAATCTGATTCATTAAGCGGTCACCCATGCTTTTAGTAAGCAAATCCCGTTCGTGACGAAGGTCTTTTAAGTCTTCGGTGTCGGCCTTGCTCAATCCTTCACCCTTTGGTGGAGTATAAACCTGACGAGTCTCGCCAGTTTTGGGATTGTATTCAATGAGCGGGAATTTTCCTTCACGAAGCACGGGCTTGGCTTTGGCACCTTCTTTCAACTGCGTGCGCTCCGTAGCTCCCAACAGCGAAGGCGACACTGGATTGCGGCGATACGCCTCCATGACTGGCACGCCACTCGCCACATCCTGAGCAAATGCCTGTTCGCGCTGAAATTGCATTGCCGCAGTCCTCGATTTGTCTGCTGCCACTTTCTGAGTTTCTTCCAATCGGCCTTGAGCGATTCCTAGCGCAGCATTTTTGTAAGCGTTCTCAATGTTTAGGCGCTGCTGTTCGCGCAACTGATTTTGTTCAGCAAGTTTCTGTCGTGCAGCAAACTCCATTTCGTGTTGCTGTGCCGATTGTTGGAGTTGCGCTTGAGCTAACTCCGCGCCCTGCTGCATTCGCTGCGCTTCCATTCCGAGGCGGGCGCTCTCAAAACGGTTGTTCTGCTCCAAGTGGCCAGCGGCGGAACCAGCGGACGCGCCGGCAGACAGTGCGCCAAGGGTGTCGGCGGGTCTTACCCACGGAGGTATGGTGTCGATAGCCATTAACCTTCTCCAAGTGCAGCCGATTCTTCTTCGGGAGTTAATCCGGGGTAGAACGCTCCCATGTTGGGATTTGCTCCCGCGTAAAAACTCCAGCTATTTGGAGCACCTGTTGCAAATCCAGCATTCCACGGTTGCGCTCCCGGCCAACCACCAGCAGGTGGTGACGCTGCGGCTGTCACGGTTCCGTATCCTTGTTGACTGCTCATGTCGTAACCCGGGAATCCCAATTCGTCAGGTGGAGTCATTCCAAACCCACCCCAATTGCTGTGAGTGGTGCTGAAACCGCGACTTGGACCAAGTGTTCCACCAGCAGCCCATGGTGCATTTGGCGTGCCAGCACTGGAGACGATGCCAAATCCTTTCAGCCAATCATCGAACGCCTGTTGTGCAGCGAGTTTTGGATCGGGAGCCGCCGCAAGATTGGCGTTTCGCGCTGAGATTTCCGCCGCTAGATTTGGGTTGGTCATTGTCGGACCCAATGCCCCAACTTGAGACAAATAATCCTGAACGCCGCGATGCGCTTGGTTCTCGCTGAATCCCGCGATGTTGCCAAAGAGTTGATTTGTCTCCAACCCGCTTCCAAAACCCAAACCACTGCCGACTCCGAACTGTGCAGATCCAGTTTTGAGCGCGTTCATCGTGCCCGGACTGACATTGCCTGAAAGTTCAGCGCCAATAACACGTCCTGCGCCGCCCGTGTTGGCCGTGAATCCGGGCACTGCGCCGAGTTGGGAGAATACGCTTGGCGGTGTCGGGATACTGGAAGGAACTTGACCATACGCGGTTCGACCAGCGGACGGATTGCCTGCAAGCATGTTGAGCGGCATAAATTATTGCATTGAACCAATTTTTAGACGGCGTAAGTGTGCTGTTCCCTGCGGAGAAAACCGCACGGGGATCGTGTCGATGGGGAGTTTGTTTCTCAGTTCCAAATTCAATTCGTGAACGGCGCGCGCCATCATCGTCTCTGCTCCCTGAGAGTCGTAGGCATCAGCCAGCTTCGCGCTCTGCATTCCCAACGCGAGCGCATCAAGGTTGTCTATGAGAATCAAATCATCGGGGCGTGTCGCCTTGGTGAATTCCAGCTTGATGAACGCAGAGATTTGAGTTGGACAACAGGTCTGACCGCAGTTGACTCTGGAGGTGCGATAATCTGGCAGCGTCTCACCGGGCGCGTATGTCGCCAGAGCAAATTGGTGAAGTCCATCAAACTGATAACCGTAAACAGGACCGTCAGTCACGTCCTTGATGATGCGATCTACACGTTGGATCGGCGTCGGAGTTTGGATAAACGGGATAGCGAGTGATAATACGATTCCCGGTTGGATTGTGCCGTCGCTCCGTGTCGTAAGAATGTCGAGGCCATTGCCATCGACACCGAACACAGTAATTGTCTTACCAACGTCGGAGGGTTGCGTGATGTAGAACTGGAGCCAACGTGGTAACAGGCACGGAATTTGGTTGAAGACCGGACTCGTGCCGCTGTCAACCAAAGCGAGATTGCAATTGCAATGAAATGTCCCGAATCGGTTCCAGTGGTTGACGTGTTCGGGCAGGACAGCGTTGAATTCATACCACGAGTTCTTTGGAGGTGCGCTTGCCCCACCATCATCAAGCGCCAAAACCGTTCCAACCACCCTTGGCCATGTGAGGCATTTGTTGTAGATGCAACCGCGAAGTATTTTTAGCGTGTTCCACCAATTGCCACGGCGCATGAGTTGACGGGTAGCATCGTTCAGAAGTTGATACCAGTCAGCAGAGCCAGCGCAGACGCCGGAAATCCGGTTTATCCTGCTGTCCATCGCCTCATCTACAGTCAACATCGCAAAGCCTCAATAGTTCTAATCCGGTTAATGGTCAATGCAAATCAAGTGGGGTTACAAACGACAAAAGTTACGGTGACACTTTGGAATGTTGAATCACCGTGGTAAACGATTGTGCCTTTGAACCTCACGTTGAACGGCAAAGCCACCGGAAATACCGAGATGAGAACGCCCGTCGCACCGGGAGCAACTACAGGAGTCACGCTGTTTCCAATGAAGAAACCCGCGTCAGCAAACAGTTGAAAACTGGAGGTGTCAAAATTGGAAGGGCCAACATTGTGCGCCAATATATTAACATTTTGTATGCCACCGGGGAACGTGGTGATTGTTGGACCACAAAACGAAAGCAGATAGGGACAGAATTGATTTTGAGCGATGTTATTGAGGTTGGCTTTTAGCAACGCCACCGCCGCATCAATCTGTCCCTGATTGAGTCCGGTGATGTTCAAGCTCTCGCAGACAGTTCCAGCGGGTGTGACAATTGTATTTCCAGTGTAAGGGCAAACAAAAGTTATCTCGTCGTTGCAGACGCTAATCGTTCCCGATCCGGTGTTGCAATTCACGCCGGGGACCACCAGCGCATTGCACAACGCCTGTTGCCCCGCCCATTCCGCTTGCATGGACTGAGCGGCGGCGTTTATCTCAGCTTGAGTTGCATTGCTGGAAAGTGTCCGAGTGATTAGAGCGGAGCATCCTTGAAGGCGCAGGATGATCTGATCTCCCGGTTCAAGTATCGGCGGTATGACTGGCGGGATGGTAGATGCCAGAATTGAAATCGTTTGCGGGAACAGCCCCGGTGGGCAGTAGCAATGTTCAGGGCATTGGACGATGAAACTGTAATCCAGTTGGGAATACAGAGCGGCGTCAATACCCGCCGCGAGGTCGGGTGGATTATCGCACGGGAGAGCAATGCAGGGGCGGCAGATGGGAACTGACATTCTTGTTGACAATAGAACGCAGATTTGATTTAATCAACGACGTTAAATCCGATGTAGCCGGATGAAGTTAACCAAACAAATTTACATCTGTTCGTTGCTGGCAGCGTTCCCAACGCTGGCTACACCACGGCGGGCAGATGTTTTGCACACATCTGGTCCGCAAGGGCGGGGCGAGCATATCCGGGGACTGCACTGGAGCGGTTGTGTTAGGCCCGCAAAGGTGCGGCGTGATGCGGTGCGCCAAGGTTCATTATGAAATCAAAAAACAACGCCATTGAAATTGGTGGAGAATCACCAACAAACGCGGGTGATAGTACAATCGAAATGCAAAAGCCATATCGTGTGGCTGTAGAAATTCAAGGCGTGTGCCCACTGCTGTTCCATCGGTGGAATAACGAAGCTGTTGAGTCAAAGAGTCGTGCGAAGAAAGGTAGCATCGAGAAAAAGACCGATGATATTGAATCGTTTCTGTATCGAAACGATGATGGAATTGTCTGCATTCCCGGCGAGTACGTTAGGCAGTCGGTGATTCATGCCAGCAAATACGAACAAGACCCTCGTTCTCCTCGAAAATCCCTCATGGATTTGATGAAGGCTGCATTGGTTAGTTTAACCGATCTCGCTTCAACTGGATTGAAGGAACCTGACTTCATTGACAAGCGGCGAGTTGTGATTCAAAGGTCGGCGGTCACCCGTTCTCGACCGGCACTCAAAGAGGGGTGGAAGGCTGGTTTTATTTTGATGGTGAACCTGCCGGAGTATCTACCATCGCAACGACTCAACCACATTCTTCAACAAGCCGGTAGAATTGTTGGGATCGCAGATTTTCGACCAAGCTATGGTCGATTTAATGTCATCAAGTTTGAATTACTTGATGATTGATTTTGGCGCGGCATCGTCTGGTTTGGAAATGACCGCAGGGGGTGTGGGGTGGTGGGGGGGGGGGGGGGGGGGGGGGGGGGGGGGGGGGGGGGGGGGTTAGTCACGGGAGTGGCAATGTCGGGAACGCAGCGGAGTGGTAGTGCATGGCAAGGTCCGGTCATTCGAGGTAAGTAGGGGTTGGGTCTGGAAAGGAATGGTCGGGTGAGGTTAGGCGGGTTTTGGCAGGACATGGAATGGCGCGGTTAGGTCTGATGGGGAGTGGTCAGGCCAGTTGGGGCTAGATTGGGTTCGGTGCACATTGGTCAGGTAAGGCAATGCGGTCACGGGAAAACTGTGACCGCATTTTTAACAAACAGGAGCACAGTTTTGAGGTGCAAATGTTGGCATTGGTTTTATCACTGCCTCGAATCTCATTCCAACAATTTCGCACTGACCGACAACAACAACCTTTACTTGAAAATTAAAACCTTCTCTCAGCGGCCTATTGGTTGACGGATCGCATGGCGCTGATGGTGGGGTGCCTAGACCCATACGCGGACGAAATTGGGGCTTGGTGTTGTCAGTGGGTTGACCTGTGTTTTGAGTCGCGCACTCGCTCCAAGAAAACCAAGGTTGAAAACATGGATACTGATCGGGTTTGTAAAAAACTTCAAAATCCACTCTACCCACCAACTTATCCACAGCTATTTCTCCGTTGTTCAACTGCTTGAAAGTGCGTTGCGCGAGATTTTGTTCTTTGAACAAAACAGGACTCTCAAACCACCACTGAATGGCGTCGGTTCCGTTATCTCCCACTACGGGAGCGGGGTTATTTTCAACGTCAGAAGCCGCAGATGGAAGCAACTCCCATAGCTCCATGTTGGAAAGCACTGGATTGAAAACGAACTGATAGCATCGCTGGACCAGCGAGAACAATCCCGTAGTTATTCCCAGGATATTCATACCCGGCCAAACACCATCGTAAGCCGGTGGTTTTTTATCCCGAACAGTCGTCTGCAAATCAGTGTTGAGGGCCACCAACGCCTGATGATAAACGCCTTGAGTGGTTGAGATAGGACTGGCGGTCATCAGTGTTCGGTTGTCGAAGAACACGCCACTGCCGAATGCCAAGAGCGCGGTATTGTCACGATTCAACACACGCTCAACTTCGTGACTGATGGGTGTGCGTATCCATGTGTTGAAATCCAGACTGGCGAGAATCAGACTTCGTATTCCATCGGGCGCTCTGTACTGCGTATCGCTGTTGACGAGGAAGGTTGAATACTGACCCATCGCACCGTTTCCAATCGCAGCCACAGTAAGAATTGGATTGGTGAGGCTTTGCCATGTAAGCCGGTCAACGGGAGCGTTGCAGCTAAAGACCTGCGTGGCGGTGAACACCATCAACGGACCTTGGCCGATAGCAACATCAATTTGGGCAGTGAAAATCATCGCCGTGATTGCGCCAATAGACCCCGGGATTCGGAATGTACCGCCGCCGACAAGAAATTGATTCTCTGTGATGTTCAGAATCGCATCACGGAAGTTCAGCGCCTTGGTGCCACTTGGACCACCAACAATATCTCCAGCCATGAACTGTTGGCCATCTGCAAGCGCCATCCACACTCGACCGCGACCGTAGGCCATCTGCCGACCAACTGGAAACTGAGGAACAGATTGAAGTTGAAGCTGGTTGCCTGCGAAAATTCCAAACGGACCGGCATTGTCCCACTGAACCGTTATGGTGGCACCGGCAACAATCGTAACCTTTCCAGTGAGGGCGGCTGTATTGCCGGGATTGAGCACAATCTTGTCACCCGCCGCACCGGGATAAGGAGCCGTGAGAGTGATGGCCTGAGTGTCAAACGGAACCGTGAGAATAATTCCAGTCAAAACAGTGAATAGCGGATTTGGGTTGGTGAATCCAAGGCTTCTCGCAGTTGTTGTGCCATCAAAGAAAACTGGCAGATTGATTCCGTCATTCCAAAAGACATAGTTCTCTGCCTGTATGAGCCAGCATTGAGTGGCGATTGCTGACTGCGGGTTGGCTCCAGTAATGTCCGTGACGTTCGCTGTGGCTCCGACAGGGGTGAACTGGTAAAGCCTACCAGCAATAGAAGCTACGAGTGTTTCCAACCCGTTGTCGGGTTTGTAATAAACGTAACCCTGAAATAATCCTTTGGTAACGGCGGTTTGAACAGCTTGACTTGGAAAGGTAAGAGAGAGAATTCGGCGGGGCGGTCGCGGGTGGATAAGTGTGCCTCTCGTGGTCAGGTTAGATCCCCACGCGAGTTGGTTCTTGGGAAGCAGGAGTGGCGACTCACCGCTGTTAATCCCATTCTCGAAGCTGAAAAGATAATCGACAACGGTATTTTGTGCGTATTGCGATGACTGTGGTGTAGCCATTACGACAGTCTCAATGGCACCACTTCCAGACTTCCTGCATCAACCGTCAGTGCGCCTCCAGTGATAGCAACATCAACCAAGATGAACATTTGCAAATGGTCGTTTGCAACACCGGCAGTATATTTGAATGGGGGTATGATCAGGAAATGGGTTGGAAAACTCCCCGCTGCGGTGTTTTGGGTGTGGAGAACTCCACTCACAATATCTACTCCCTGAGTGATATTTCTGATCTTGCAAGTGATCGTGCGCGGAGCGGCGGCAAAGGTAACTGCTGCCATATCTATAGAAACAAAACCACGCAACTCCAAAGCGCCCGTTGCGGCGAGTGTTGCGGGAAGTTGAACATCTATCACTCCTACCTGAACGTTGGCGGCTGTTATTCCCTGTGCGAGAGCAGCGCCACTTGAAATAATAGAATCCTGCCCTAAGCCCAACGCGGCTTGCGCCGTGGCCTTTGTTGTCGATCCTGTGCCGCCCTGAGCTATCGTTATCGGCACCGCTGGCAGAAAACCACTTACCGTGACCACCGCTCCACTGCTTACCGTCACGCCCTGATCAACGACGCGGAGGTTCTTAACTGTAATACTGTTCGGAGTGGGTATCGCTGTGATGACCATTGCGAGAGGGCCGGGATTGGCAAGAATTGCTCCCGGCCCTTGACCCGCAATAATGTCCTGACCGACTACGAATTGAATGGAACTGGCAACGGAAATTGTATAGGCCGTGGTGGTGTCGCCGGGAGTGGGTCCGACTTGCGCTGTGAGAGTTGTAAAACTCGACACGCCATTTGTGCCGTTGGTTCCCGCCGAGCCAGTTGGCCCCTGCGGACCCGGAATTGCAAGGGGTGGCAGTTGGGCAGGGGTGCACGGGGAACAACAGGAAGTCGGGTCCATATAGCGTGACTCTGCTACGTTGTGCATCTATTGTAAAGGGGAATGCCGCGTGATAAATATGGCCTGACTTGGGAAGACGAAGTAACCGACGCTCAAATTGAAAGATGGTGCATTCAAAAAGGTGGTAGGTGGAGAGAAAACGGTCAGTTAAAAGGATCGGGCTTAATCCATCACTTCAAAGAGTATTGGAAACTCCTTTGGCCTGACGATTCGCAAACTTGGTGGACCGATCTAATTCTCAAAACCGTTCTCGAAAATCAATTCACATCGCTCGTCGGACCCGCTTCGAGTTGGAAGACCGGAACAGTCTCACGAATCGCGCTCATGGACTGGTCGTGCTTTCCAGAGTGCACGACTGTCCTTCAAAGCTCGACCACAATGAACGAGTTGCGGCAGCGTATTTACGCCGAAACAACCAAGATGTGGCATTCCGCAAAGATCCTTCACCCATGGTTTCCCGGCAATCCCATCGACAGCAAATGCGTCATCACTCACGGCAACATCGAAGAAGAACTTGCGCGTGACCTTCGTGATTCAATCGTCGGCGTGCCTTGCAAAGCTTCAACTGGAAAATTTGTTGGCATGGGCGCTTACTCAGGACGAAAGAACCGCCGCCTGTGGTGTATTGCCGATGAGTTCCAGTTCATGGAACTGGCAATCCTGAACGCGCAAGACAACCTCATCAGCAATGGTCCCAATTTAATTCCAGGTGCTATAACTGACAAAGACAGCCCTGAATTTGGAAAGCCATTGCGCGGTTACAAGTGCGTTTTCATAGGTAACACCAACTCATCTCGACCAGGAAATCCGACCGATGTGGTTTCGGAACCCGAACACGGTTGGGGCAGCATCAAGGAGGATGGCAAGACCAAGGTTTGGAAGTGCAAAAAACTGCCAGAGCACCCCGTTCAATGCGTGTGTGTTAATCTGGACGCAAAAGATTCTCCAAATACTCCGTATCCAGTTGATAAACCTAAGTGGCCGCATCTTGCCGGTCCAAACAAATTAGGCGCTTACACGGAAGGCTCCGAATCCTACTGGTCGCAAGGCCGTGGTGTTTTCAAGTTCGGGTTGGCAGCGTTCAAAATCATCACGCCGGAGATATGCGAGCAATTCAATGCTTTTCAGGATTTGATTTGGGAAGGAACGCCCACCACCAAGATTGGAATGCTGGATGCCGCTTATGGTGGAACTGGCGGGGATCGTTGCGCCCTTGGTTGGCTTGAATTCGGGAGATGTGTTGACGGGAAAATCCGAATCAAGATGAATCCTTATTGGCTGGTGCCAATCGTAGTCAACCCCGAGGTTTCGCCCGAATATCAGATTGCGATGTTCACGAAGGATAAGATGCAAGAGCAGGGCGTTCCTCCTGAGAACTTCTTCTTTGACGGTCGTGGAAGTTTGGCTATGGCGCTCGCCGCAGTTTGGAGTCCTCGTGTGAACGCCGTTGAATTCGGTGGACCGGCGACTAATCGTCCAGTTGGTGGAGACATTTACACGATTGACAAAGATACGAAGCAACGCCGATTAAAACTGTGCAACGAACACTACTCAAAGTTTGTGACAGAACTGTGGTTTAGTTGGCTCTACGCAACGCAGGCAGATCAGATTCGTGGGATGCTGCGTGACATTGTGGCTGACGCTCACCCGCGTGAGTGGTACAAAGTCGCTGGCGACAGGATGGAAGCCGAACCAAAGGACGTGATGAAGAAGCGGACAGGTTGCAGCCCTGACTTGGCGGATATGTTTGCCACTGGATTGGAAGGCGCACGACGGCGGGGGTTTGTAATAGGAACACTTCACAACAAGACGCTGGTTAAACGAGACATGAGGTGGCTGGACGAATGGGCGGAAAAGTCTAAGAAGCTGAAACAGGCGCATCAGTTGAAACAGGTGGCGTGAGATTGGTAGTGCACGCAGCTAAGAATTCCTTTCTGAATTGAGGGTTCCAAGACCATGAGTGTCTTTCTACAGCTTTTCCAATTGCATCAACCATCGCAAGGCACTTTTGGTCGAATTCCTTTTGTATTTTACTTCGAATCTCAATCGGGTTTTTTAACGCCCGATATTCTTCTTCTGTAAGGCAATACATCATAATTTCATACCTCAACCCACATTTCGTCTTGTTGTTTGGTGGGGGTCATGGGTTATTCTTTCGGAATTGCTGGTCCAAATTCGTCTGGATGTGAGCCAGTTGGCGGCACTACCCATAAGTCTCGTTTCCCATCATTGGCTTCCCCAACAAAGCCACCAGAGCCAGTAATTTTATATCCAGCTTGCCGCAAAGCGTGCTCGATTACATCGGCCATTCTCGCTGGTTTTATCTGAATAAATATTTCGTTTGGGGCCATCTCATCACCTTTCAGCTTTTGCGTTGTCTTGGAGATTTAGCTTCTCAATGAACTTATCATAGGCTCGCTGCTCGTTGCCTCTGTGGGTAGCATCCACTATGCCCTCGATGCCAGCGGTAATAACACACAACTGATTTGGGCATCGGATGTGATATTTCATATCTTTGTAAACGTCGAAGCGTCCTACCAGCTTCGCATCGCAGATTGGACATTTGAATTGCGTTGCAAATTCGTTCATTCCCTCCTCCCTTTTGCGATGGCCGTTAGTTGTTCCATAAGTTGCTTTTTAGTAGCGTAATCGGGGCTTTCGTAAGTCTGCAAAGCATCCCTGACGATGGTATAAAACCATTTCAGGTTGGATGACCTGCGATACACTCGAACGACAAAACAAACGTGCTCGCAGGTTTCGGACCTCGGTAGTTTCTTCTCGCTGTGGATTGAGCAAGGCGTCGTGTCGTCCCAGTTACCGCAGTTGCAGTTCATACATCTCCTTTTGCGATGGCCTTGTCGAGAGCTTCTCTTGCTCGCGCCATAGTTTCTGGCAACAGTAAAGGTTCCTCCAACATATCCCGTATTAGGCTCATCAACTCGCGCTTTTGCTCCAAAAGACGTTTGAAAGTGTCGTCTTCCGCAACCGCGATATCGTCAGCCAGATCACATCCCGGGAAACCAGATGGGCACTTGCTTATATTTTCTACTCCGCAATAATGACAAGGCTGGACCGTCTTGGCGACCAATCCACGAAGAATGTTATTTTCCTTTGTAAGCCTATCATGTTTCTGTTGCCCCCGCGCAAACGCCTCCAGGTGCTTTGCGATGATGGCTTCGGCTGTTGAAACTTTAATGAACCAAGTTTCAGATTGCTGGTTCAGTTCCTCAGCACACTGCGCTGCCTGTTCGAGTGAGTTCACGACACAGCCTCCGTAATGATAATCCGGTTGTTCTTGATGCGGATTATGTGATGCGTTCCGTCAAGAATCATGGGATAGTCGCCATCTGGAATGCGGTCAAACAATGGCTCGTTGCCGTCCACCCTGTCCGGTTTGAAGCCGTATTCGTCACGGAACTTCTGTTTAACTAAGCGAATTGTTTCAATCATGCTCATAATTCGAGTGAGTTCATGTTGGTTATGTTCGTAACGCCTGCTTCCTCGTTTGCCACCATTGGCCTCTTGGATCGCCAAGACGACGATCCATTACCCAATCGCCGAACCCGATTTCCGACCCGACAAGGATAGCAGTTGGTAATTCAATTAGCAGGGCCAATGGTATAAATATCAATTTCCAGTTCATTTGATTAACAAAGGAGTCGCTACCTCAATTTTTCTCGCGTTAGCTCGGCTTGCAATCTCTTGTTCTCATTCTCAAGGACTTCTATTCGGTCATCCATCTCCTGCCACCTCCTATCGTAGTTCTCAATGGTCTTATTTTTCTTCTCTAACTCAGCTTCAAGTTCGGCTATCATGTCTTCCGTTTTCATATAATCGTCGGGTCTTTGTCGAGTTGTTCCAATAGCTTTTCTCCCTCAATACAAAGGTCTGCTACAGCATCGGTGCCAGCAACCGAACTAACTGCACATGCGAAGTTGATTAGCTCTTTCACAAACTCTTTCAGTTCTTGCCTGGTTGCATCATTCATGGCAGTCGGTTGGGAATCGCTATCTCAACTTTTCTCGGCTCTCGCCATTTGTTTTCCTCGTTCAGCAACATAGGTAATTCGTCCTCGTGGATGAGAATATAAACCTTGTCCCATGGCTGGTCACGCCACTTCATCATATAAAGGAAATGGTTTCCTTTGGTAAGATCGCCGGACTGGGTGACGAGCTTGCGGTCAAAGCCCTTGCCGTCGATCCAAAACTGTCGAGAACAGATGCCAGTCATTCCATTCGCCATTTGGACAGTGTGCGGCTTTCCGTCAATGAGGACTGGCGTTGGAATTGCGTAGGACCAGCCATTCTCTGTATAGGCGTCTTTAGTCAGTGAGTTCATGCGGATTTGGCGAGGACTTCTCTCGCCTGTTCAATTATTGGATGCGCTACTCGCAAACAAGGGCCGTCTTTTATGCTTTTAACTTGGTCCCAGAGCTTGGTAGCTGTAAATATCAGATTCTCCAACGCCTCCCTCAACCTCTCGTTCTCGTCCTCAAGGCTATCAATTCGCTTAATACACTCTTGGCATTCAAATTCCGTTTGAGCCAGTTTGTCCTCAAGGGGTTTGGTGAGGGTGGTGAGGTGGCGGGTGATGATTTTGCCGGCATCCGTCCTACTCAATGGATGCAGCATTGCACCGTTCTCTTTTAGCTCTCGCAAGCAATTACTAGCCGCCTGTTCGATGGGGGTCATGGGTCGTCCTTTGTCAAAAGCGGCTGGATTACGCGTATGTGCAAATTCAATATGGGATTCTTCGGCTTCGTTCATTTCGCTCCTCTTACCTCGCACACCAACTCAGCGAGGGTTGTGGGTTCTTCATCGATTGACGCAATCAAAATCAAAATGGCTACTTCCCACCTTCCTTTTAACAACGGATTGATGCCTACTTTTTTAATAAATAGTGCCGCAACTGCTGCCTTTTCCTCCGATGTCAACGTCTTCCATGCCTCGCGGACGGTGTTGGAGTCGGCTGGGTCTGGTAGTTTTTCCCAAAATGATGGTGGTTGAGGCTCATCAAAACCCTCAATGCCGTGTGCCTTAGCGAATCTAATAACCAGTTCATTCATTGTTCTTCCCTTTCGGCGGAACGCATAGCTCGGCCTTTCCGTCATGCACCAACAATACCAATTTTCCAGTTAAAAATCTTCGAACCGCCTCCGAGCGGGATAGCTTGCCAATGCGCCAACAAGATACGTCGGGCGCTCCAATGGAGTTCATCCGTTTGACAAAACCTTTTGGTATTTTGTAGGTCATGCCTTCGCAAACCTAACACGCAGGGAGGTTGAGGACTGGGGAGTCACGGCTGCGGCCCTCCGCAACTTCCATCTGCCGGCGCGCACGTTTGCGGGTTGCTGTTCACCTGATGAAACTCGCAGCATCCTCCATTTGGTTCAAACGTCGCCGTGATCCCGTTGCACAGGGCTGGCATCACAATCGGGATGACATTTCCAGATGGACAGTTCCAAATGTTCTCGTTGTTCTGGCAATGCCGTTGCACGTCGCACTGCAAAAAGATGTTGCCGATCACGATAGGGTTGGTGCTGCAACCGTGATAGTCAATTACGACTGTGAGCGATCCACTGCTGTTGGTGACACTTCCGCCAGTGGCGTCAAACCATGCGTTGGTATCGGTCAACGTGTAGTAAACGTTGGTGACGCATGATGGGAGTGGTGGTTGTTGGGCAAACACTGACGTTGCGATTACCAATACTGCTGCCGCGAGTAGTTTCTTCATAGTTTTGTTGATGTGTATGGTTTGATGCGTAGGTACGTTTCAAATTGATCGTTGGTGCATAGTTCGCCATCAAAACGGTGAACGCTTTTACCCCTAATCTTAATCACGGAATTGATTAAATCGGACTCTGCTGCTGTTTCTGAAACGACAAGCAGGATTTTCTTAGAACCAAATTTATGCGTTATGATTCGAGCCATCACAACCCCCTAGCTTGGACAAACCATTCTGCCAAAGTCACATGATGCTCATTCTGTCGCTTCGTCGTGTGCTCGATTACTGAAATAGGTATCCACACCATGTCCTCGCGCTGCGGATTTCGCTCTGGCGGCACACGCGAGTAAAGGCGAGCCTTGTCGGTGTCGCTTATAAACCATAACCTCACCGTGGATGTTGAATCGCTCATACAGGTCTGAAAATCACGATGCACGATGGGAATGGGGCGCAGTGAGCGCCACCAACGAACTTCACACGACTGGGCAAGAACCGCACTTCAACTCCCGGTCTGAATCGCCACAGCTTGTAGTCGTAGATGTGCGCGTGCCAAGCGCGGGTGTCAGTGCGCGATGGGATGAGCATGACAACACCCATCCCCTTTCTGCGTTCTTCGTCTGACTTGGCTATCCAGAGTTTAAGCTGAGAGTACGGGGGATTTACAAAGGCCCACGAGAACACCGAACCCGGAGTTCGCCATGGGTTTTTCAATCCATCAGTTTCGGCATCAAAATACATCTGACACTTCCGATTCTCCTTCGTCGCACAGGGGTCCAAATCAAAATCAAACTCCGCATCCAACGGATCGAAAATCTCAGGAGGCGTCTCCCACTCGTCTTTGTTGGAACTGTAGTGAACGGCGTTCATTTGGTTGCATCCCGATAAACGTCGCTTTTCAGGAACACTGGAAGCCCGTAATCAATAACACAATTCACCAAAGTTGGAAGGGTGGTTTTAAGTGTCGGGTTGCGGTTGAGCGCACGCATTATGGCCTGCAATTGTCGCGTATTGTTATCATTCAATCTCACTTGCGCTTTTCTCATTTGCACCATTAAAACACACGATGCACCAACATGCAACACTTTTTTATTGACGTTACTCCCAGTCAGTGCTAAACCACCATCATGTTACGCATAAAGAACAAGCGAGCCAATATACCGAACGGTTACTTATACGTTCAGCGCGAGACTGGCTTCGATGTATCCAAAGTCATGCCTCACACGATTAACGACTTCTACGCCGTGGCGCAGGCCATTCGTCAGCATCGCATGTCGAACCCGCAGTTCAAACTCAGCACGAGTATGCCAGCGATTGAAGAAGAACTCGAAAGAGTGAACGTGGCGCGAGTAGCCGCGATACCAGGAGCCGCCGCCGTTTATCTGATGGAGGTTGGTGGAGCATCCGCGTCTTTTCAAGTGCCTCCACAGTCGATAGCGGTAAAGCTAGTGTCTGCTGTGGAGGCAATAAAAACGGGTAAGGAAGCAACTGATGATTGGCTTGATTCTGAAATTCCCCCAGTGCCGCAGGAGGTTTCCGAGAAACGGGCCGCAACATGCGCGAAGTGCCCGTTAAACGCAACTGGCTCATTGAGCAGGTGGTTCACCATTCCTGCCGCCGCGCTGATTACACGAAGACTCGAAAAGCTTCACGCTCGAAAGCTTTCCACGTCACTCGACAATCAGCTTGGCACTTGCGAAGCCTGCCTTTGCAGGAACCAACTCAAAGTGCACGAGCCTTTGGAGTTGGTGCTGAAGCATACATCGGAAGAAGTGAAGGCAAGGCTCGACAAAAACTGTTGGGTGCTGTCGGAATCAAAATGAAATTGGATGTTAAAAAACGTATCGTTTCAAGGGTTAAGGTTCACCCCATTACTGCGTGTTGGGAGTGGCGGGGAGCTAGAATGGACGGCTACGGGGTAATTTCGCTTGGCAGAAAAGCCCTGCGCGTTCATCGGGTGGCTTACAAGCTATGGATTGGGGCGATTACACAAGCGAAACCAGTGATTTGCCACCGTTGCGACAACAGAGCTTGCTGCAATCCATGGCATCTTTTTCCCGGAACAGTTGCAGACAACAATTTAGATTGTAATGCAAAAGGAAGGCATCCTAACTCGGTTCGAAAATTAAACCATGAGCAGGTTAAAGAAATAAGAGACAGCACACTTCCCTTGGAGCATTTTGTTAACAAATACGGACTAACCTCCAATTCTATTTGGAAAATAAGAAATAGAGTCAGCTATCGAGATGTATGAAAACTCCCACACCCGAACAGCTTCAAAAAGACACGGTGGCGATGTTCACCGCCATGGCCAAAGAAGGCGGCGGTCCAGCGAGCGCCATGCAGATTCAATACGGAACTGGCGCAAGCGGAGAACCCTTTGTCTGGTTTTCAATGGGACTTACAAAGCGTGAAGAATTCGCCTCTCGCTTCATGGCTGCGTTAATTGCGAATGGAGATGTTCCCGCAAACCATCTTGACGTAGCTGATGTAGCCATTGCTTACGCGGACGCACTTCTCCAAAGACTTAAAAAATGAATTCTCGCAGGCCAAAGGTGTGGAAAACGGAGGATGAAATTATCGCCGCCATCGACCGCACAAAGCGCATGGCCAACCGAAAGCTCAAGAAGTCGCAGGAACTTGCGGAGGTAGCCAAACAGAAGTTCGCTCGCGTCGAAGAACTGTCGTGGCAATTGATGAATGCCCACGACGAGATGGAGCGCACAAGATTGCAGAACAATTTGTCTTCTGCCGAATTGTCGGCAGGCGAGGCTAAGGAGAAGGCGCTGGCTTGTGCCGCAGCTTATCACAGGGCGATCAACAGCACGTTACCGAGGTTGGGAGAGATACTCAGCGCATTCAGAACGCAGCCAATGACTGCGTTGGTCGGAGATTACAAGGGCGTGGCGGTGAGATGAAGCCCAAACGCAAAAAAAAGAGTCTGGAGAAGTGGATTCGGAACAGAATAAACCTTTGCGTAATTCAAACAGAATCTAGCCTTCCAGAATGGGTTGTTAGGAGCTTGGCCCATTCCATTGCTTTGCGTGTAAGAAGAAAATGAAACCAGTTCTTCCTCAAGTCACCTTGCTGTGCGCTGATTGCACCGACAAAATTGATTGGTCGTTACGAGCAATGCAGAAGTCTTTGGAACAATGTTCGTTCGCAGAAGCCAAATGCCTATCCCATCACTCCGCGATACAGTATCGAATACCGCGCATCGCTGGCCTTGACGGTTACTCCAAATTCTGCATCCGCGACATGCACAAGTATGTGGACACCACTCACGCGCTCGTGGTGCAGTATGATGGATTTGTTTTGAACGGTCAGGCGTGGATGGATGAATTTCTTAAGTGGGACTATATCGGAGCGCCCTTCCAACCAACTGGTATTATAGGGAACGGTGGGTTTTCGTTACGCAGCAAACGTCTTATGGAATGGATGGCAAAACAAGGTTGGGAAGACTTTCATCCCGAGGACTCTTGTATTTGCGTCAGGCATCGAGAAGAAATCGAATGTGCTGGATTTAAGATTGCTATACCGCAAGTTGCAACACGCTTTGCCATGGAGGGTCGCTGTTGGAATTCAAAGGAGTGGGAGAGTATGCCAAAGGAATGGAACGGTCAGTTCGGATTTCATAGCCTTCTGACGGTGCTCCCCGCCGAACATCGCGTATGCAACATCTTCACACACTCTGGAGATGCTGGTGATGTGATTTACTCGCTCGCAGCGGTCAAGGCTCTTGGCGGCGGGATGATGTTTCTGACCCCTCACAACAAGTATCCGTATCCACTCAACAGTCGTTGGGCCAGGATGGGCGGTGAAGCTGATTGGGTGGACAATCTCGCTCCGTTAATCGAAGCACAGTCTTACATTTTGAAGTGCCGTTACACTCATGGTCATCCGGCATCAACCACGCACGACTTGAACCGTTTCCGCATCCCATGGAAGCAGCGCAGCGCAAAAGACAACGATTCAATTTTGAAGCTGCACATGGATGCATTCTCGTTGCCCATGCCAACAGAGCCGTGGCTTACTGTTCCAAACCCCATCGCAATTCCCAATCGCCCCATTGTCGTAAACCGCACTCAACGCTATCAGAACCACGAATTTCAATGGACACGCTTCATTGAGAAGTTCCATGACCAGATGTTGTTTGTTGGAACACATCAGGAGTATGAGTTACTGTGCGGCATGGCTCCGACATTCAAGTTCGATTATTACGAGACGAAGAATGCACTGGACTTGGCGCGGGTGATTGCGGGGTCAAAGTTGTTTGTCGGAAACCAATCACTGCCGCTGGCGATTGCTCATGGGCTTCGTAAAAATGTCGTGGTCGAAGAATGGAAAGCCAACCCCAACACTCGGATTGAGCGATTGGGCGCGTGGTATGATTTGACGGAGGAAATGTTGGCGTGAAATACTGCATCATACTTTGGGACAGAGTGTTTGAAAAGTTTAGACCATATAATTACCTTGGGATTACTGCCTACCCAACTGACACTTTTGAAACAGCACAACGCTTGGTAAAAGAATGGGGTTACACCGAAGTCCCAATCAACTCCCGCATCGGCAGGCAGATACTTGCGAAGATTGGAGCGCAAAGGCCGTGAGTGAACCAAATAAAGTTGAGCAAGTGTCACGCGAGGTAATTGAACGTCAATTATTGACTGCGTTAAATGACAAATCTCAGGTGGCTATTCTGGCGACAGAGGAAGACTTGGATTTGTTGATAGCTGCGTTAAGACCAGCAGCGCCATTGGAACCGTATAGCAGTGATAAGGCTCAAGAGTTTTGTATGGGGTTGCAACAGCTTAAACGAGAGGCATTTGGAAGATGAACGACGAATACGAAGAGCGCGGCATCTTCAAGCAACTCGTGTTGATTGCGTGGTGCATCGTGATTTGGGTGCTCAACTGGTGGGAGGGTGAGGAATGAGTTATCGCCCTCTCACGAAATGCCGTATCTGTGGCAACACCGACCTCAAATCCGTTTTCGATCTTGGACTCCAGGCGCTCGCCAACGACTTCGTTAAAGATGGTGAACCACGGCAGGGCTATTATCCACTCAAAGTGTTGTTCTGCGAATGCTGCACACTTTCTCAGTTGTCGGTCGTCGTCGATCCGAATGTGCTCTATCGAAATTACAAGTATGTGACGAGCACTAGCCAAACGATGCAGGAACACTTCGCCCGATTGCTGGAGGAATTTGCTCGTGAGCAATGCGGCAACAGAATAATTGAAATAGGCTCCAACGATGGAGCATTTCTTAGAGAGGCACAGACTCAGGGTTGGAAGGTGTTGGGCATCGATCCGGCTTGCAACCTGCAAACAAGCGGCGTTGAAACCATCCTTTCATTCTTCGATTGTGAAGTTGCAAAACAGGCTCACACACACATCGGTCAGCCAGCGGTTATCCTTGCCCGTCACTGCGTGGCCCACATGGACGACCTTCGTGAGTTCGTTTCGGGTTTGGAAATTCTATGCGGACAGGAAACCGTCATAGCCATTGAAATTCCCTATATGCGGGACACGCTCAACCGAGTGGAGTTCGATCAGGTTTACCATGAGCATCTGAACTTCATCAGTTTGCATTCATTGGAGCATTTACTGAAAGGCACACCATTTCACATTCATCGGGTGATCCACTACGCCATTCATGGAGGCGCTGTGCTGATAATGCTTCGGCGTAATGACAGCAGGCGAGAACCTACCTTGAGTGAGTATGTTCGAGAGGACAAAACGACGCTAGAAGACTGGCGCTCATTCAGCATTAAAGCGCGGCAGAAGATTGCTGATATGAAAGTGGTTGTGTTTGCCCGAACTGGAAAAGTATGCGGTTTTGGTGCCAGCGCGAAAGCAAGTGTATGGACTCAGGCGTGTGGATTTACCAGCGAAGACATTGCGTTCGTGACGGACAACAGCCCCTACAAGCCAGGATGCCTTATACCGGGTAGCGACATTCCAGTGATTCCCCAAGATGAACTTGGTGATCCTGATTATTTGGTGCTCTTTGCGTGGAATTTCAGGGAGGCTGCATTCAGCGCAACACAGGACTGGAGAAGTCGTGGGGGGCGATTCATTATCCCCACTGATAAGGGCGTTGAAATCGTATGAAGATCGCTTGTGTTTATGTTTATCCCACGCCTATCTACGGCGCTCCGTTCGCACGTCTTGCCGACCGATTTGTGAGCACCTATCGGGACAACCCGCCGATGATAGATCACATGATGGTGGTGGTCAGCAACGGTGGACTTCCGAACGGATTGGCTTACAAGCAGTTCTCATTCATTGAAGGAACAAAGTTCATCAAGCATGACAACATCGGTTACGACATTGGCGCGTTTCAATCAGCATCCAGAAGTGTTATCTGTGATCTCATGGTGTTCTTTGGCTCCAGCACTTACTTTCGCGGCCCTGGATGGCTACGCCGAATGGTTGAAGTCTATCAGAGTCTTGGCGATGGGCTTTACGGTTGCACTGGAAACCAAGGTGACGGCAAGGTGAGAGTGTGGCCGCATGTCCGAACCACTGCGTTTTGGTGTAACCCGAAGCTGATTAACGAGCATCCGTTTCGAGTAACGGATAATAGCCAGAGGTATCCATACGAGCATTCTGAGAATTCCCTAACTCAGTACGCATTATCGCAAGGCAAATCTGCTTGGGTGGTGGGATGGAACGATGTGAAACCATTGCACATCTGTGACTCTATGGTGGGAGGTTTCCACAATGATCTTCAACAAAATTTACTTGTTGGAGACACTTTAACTCACCCACCTTATTACCCTCATCCGTAATCAAATATGAGTCCAAGCCTTTCGGGAAATTATTTCCCACACCCGAGTGTGGCCTATACTAAACAGCTTGCCAATCGCTTCGTGCCCCCGCATTCCGTTTGCGTAAAGCTCTCTAATTTTAAGAACTTGTTCGTTCGTAAGTTTTCTCGTCGCGCTGTTCTCCCCCTTACGATTAGACGCGCATCCCTGTCGGTGCATATCTGCTACATTCTCAAGCCGTGTTCCCAATCTAAGATGGTTTGGATTGCAGCAATCTCGTTGTTTGGGACACGAGTGAAGAACCCATTTATCCTGTGGAATTACTCTCTTGTTGGAAATGATCCACGCTATTTGATGCGAGTGAAAACGATGCTTTACTTTATTGCATCGAACCCAAATTTGGCCGTATCCCATACAGAGGCTTGCAGTCCACAGCCAGCATTCATTTGCCTCCTTGACGGCTATGTGAGAAAAGAACCTATCTTGGAAGTCTTGAGAGAGTATTTGCTCCAGCAGTTCAGGCGATATAAACTTTCTTTGCATAATTCAGATAATTTGATTTTTAGTGAATCGGGGTAAAATGACAACTCCCATCGTCATTTTCTACCACGCCGTTTTTTCAATCGACGGCAAGCACCTCCCCGCATCTCGCCCAATCGTACATGAACAAATGCAGGCGCTCAAAGTCAGCGGTCTTGAAGATGCCGCCAGTGAGATTTACGTGGGCATAAATGGGGACGAGAGCAATGCGGTTTACGCCAACGGTTTGCTGCCAGCGAAAGCGAAGATCGTATATCACGGAAACGAATGCCGAAATGAGTTGAGGACTTTGTTGATGATTGAGGACTGGTGCCGAGTTAATCAGCGAGAAGCTTACATATTTTATTTCCACAGTAAGGGCGCAACACACGCGCCGGGGAGCAGCTACGGTGAGACTAACTCAAAACCTTGGCGTTTGGGTATGATGGCTGATCTGGTCACGAACTGGGGAAAATGTGTGGTGGGTCTTATGGGGCACGACATAGTATGCTCTCATTGGATGTGGGACATGGCGGACGGCACCCAACACATTCCGGCTGGAAACTTCCTTTGGGTTAAAGCATCTTTCGTTCGCAAGTTGCCGTCGATATTCCTACGTGATCGTCTCAAAGTATCTGGGCTTGATTCAATCGAAAGCCGATATGAGGCAGAAGTTTACTGGGGCAACGGCCCGCGACCAACCGTGAAGCAGTTCAAGCCCAACGGTGGTGGGGGCGTCCCATGAAACCAATAGCGATTTGGTATCACACATTGTTTTTTCATGGCGCTCCAGACCATCCCGCGTTAGGTGGTTTCACCATTTGCAAAGAGCAAATGGGTTTGGTGAAGTCGAGTGGACTGGAAGACGTGGCTTCTGAAATTCACATCGGTGTCAACGGCGGAATGGAGAGCGAAGTGTATGCGCGTCAAAGCCTTCCCGAAAAGGCTACAGTTTATTATCAAGGAGTTGATGAAGGCTCAGAAACTCCAACGATGGTGAGAATGTGGGAGTGGGCAAAGACGCATCCGGGTTGGTATGTGCTGTACTTTCATTGTAAGGGGGCCACACACACCGACGTTGAATATCTCAAGTTTGTAACCAAATGGCGGCATTGCATGATGAATGCTTGCGTGGCGAACTGGCGTCAATGCGTATCTGATTTGGATGCGGGGTTTGATTCGGTTGGTTGCCACTGGATGACTAACATGAGTCCTCCGAGTGATAAGGATGCAATTTGGGGAGGAAACTTCTTTTGGGCTACATCGGACTTTCTGGCGACGCTACCAGACATTCTCGACCGTGATTTGATAAAGACCCACGGCAAGGCTGCTCCGATTGCCCGTTATGAGGGAGAGCGTTGGATTGGTTCAGGACCAAGATTGCCGAAGGTAAAGGATTATCACGTCAATGGTATTGGGAGTTGCCCATGAAAACTTTGGACGAAATCGCAATTCACTTCGGCACTGACAAAGCCACTGTTCACAAAACCGGATCACACGGTTACACGCCTCATTACGACAAAGCGTTCGAATCATTTCGAGAAAAGCCAACTAAGTTTTTGGAAATAGGCGTGGGTGGAGGCGAAAGCATTCAGACTTGGCTGGAGTATTTCTCTCATCCAAGAAGCTATATTTACGGCGTTGACCTGCATCACTCCACCAATCCTTGGAACACGCCAAAGGCCACAACCGATGAGCGTTATACGTTCTGCCAAGGCGACCAGTCTCACGATGTTTTTTGGAAATGCTTCATCGCTGACTACGGTTCGGATTGGGACATTGTGATGGATGATGGTGGGCACTTCTCCAACCAAATCATAACCAGCTTCAATGAATTGTGGCCGAAAGTAAAATCTGGCGGTCTTTATTGCATCGAAGACCTAGGGGTTGCTTACGGTTCGGGAAGTATTTTTGTATCTCCTGGATTTCCCAACCACATTGATTGGTTGCGGCACAAGATTGACCAAATGAACTCGACCAGCAGTGACATTGACTCCATCTACTTCGCCCGAGAACTCTGCGTGATGAGGAAAAAGTGATATGGCGACTTGGACCTATGAGCAGTTACGCGATTTTGAGGCGCGAAAATATAGTTCTAAGCACGTTCAGAAAGTGTTGGCTGGCGAATATCCAAAAGTCGAATATGAGTCTGCCTTGCACAACGAAATCATCTGTTATTGCATGGAAAAAGGTTGGCAATACCTCCACGGCTCAATGGCCACTCGCACTCACAGAACTCGCGGCGAACCCGACTTCATAATTCTCGCCCACGGCTCCCAACTTCGAATGGTCGAATGCAAATCCAAGAGTGGAAAACTCTCTCCCGACCAGCAGGCGTTCATCGCGCACGCGAATAAGAATGGGCATGTCGTGTATGTGATTCGGTCGATGGATGAGTTTGTGAAATTGTTTGCGTAACATCCCCAAATCACCGATACATCAGGTGATTGAACTTCAAAACCGCGCAGTCAGTTGAGCAAGTCGTTTATAACATGCTCTATAACGCGCAGGTTCGCAGCGGAAATCGCGCCCTCATAAATAGTCTTTTCAACGGAGCGCCTCCCTACACAGAAGCGGAGGCAGAGGCCAATCACATAAGCACTAACGTAAATACTCTGGAGTCAACAGAGATGGCTCTGGCTTCTCGCCGTCACATTGACAATGGCATTTCTTCGGCAGACCCCTTGTTTAGTATCAATCTTGATTACGGGCCGGTTCACAAACGCCTTCAATGGGGCAAACGCATTGAGAAGTCGATCAACAAGCGCATTGGTGAGTCTTTGGAATTTTACGATTTGCGAGAAGGGGTAACCGGGAGTCTGGTGTTGCATGGCGTTGGTCCTTCGATTTGGGAAGACGATCAACGCTGGCTTCAAACCGAACTTGGGGTTGAAGATGTGTTGATGCCGTCAAACACACTCCGCTCTCTCCGAAATCTACCGTTGTTCGCTATCTATCGCAGTTACAGCGTGAACCAACTGTGGAAGATGACCAAGGGTCCTCGTGTTGACCCTGGTTGGAACATGCCAGTCGTGGACAAAGCTCTTGAATGGGTTGACAAGACTACCACAAAACTCATCACTGATAATTGGCAGGATACGTGGTATCCAGAAAAGATGGTGGAGCGTTTCAAAGAGGACGGAGGCTGCTATGCTAGCGACATGACTCCCACGGTTGATGCCTACGATTTTTTCTTTTGGGACGATGATGGCGAACAGCAAGGTTGGAAACGAAGAATTATATTGGACGCATGGGGAGCGCCAGGGGTTGGTCAGGTTTCCCCCACTGTTAAATCACCGAAGGACCGAAGGAAGGAATTGGATTTCGCTAAAGGTAAATTCCTGTATGACAGCGGAGACAGAGTGTACTGCGATAAGCTGGATAAGTTCATTCACTTTCAATTCGGAGATGCCAGCGCAGTGCGCCCCGCACGGTATCACTCCATACGCTCTCTTGGCTTCCTCACTTACTCAGTCTGCCATCTCCAAAACCGCCTCAGATGCAAATTCAACGACGCTGTATTTGAGGCGCTGATGCAGTACTTCCGAGTGAACGATCCCGCAGACCGTGACCGACTGCAAAAGATTGACCTTGTGAACATGGGCATTCTTCCCGAGGGACTGGCCTTCGTTAAAGCAGAGGAGCGTTGGAAGGTAGATCAATCTCTTGTCAGTGAGGCTATTTCAATGAATCGCCAGCAGTTGGCCGATCAAACTTCTGCCTTCACTCAAGATTACGATGAATCAAGCGGAGAAGGCGAGACAGCGACTCGCACGATGGCCAAGGTCAACAGTCAGGCATCCCTCATCAGTTCCATGATGGGAACTATTTACCGGCGAGAAGCAGCAAGATTCAGAGAGATTTGTCGCCGTTTCTGCATCAAGGATTCCAAGGATGCAGATGTTAGAGAATTTCGGAATGCGTGTCTAAAGGATGGAGTGCCCGAAGACGCGCTGAATGTCGAACGTTGGGATATTCAGATCAACAAAATCATGGGTGGCGGCAATAAGATGCTGGAGGTGGCTATTGCCGACAAGATGATGAGGGTTCGTGCCGCCTATCCTCCCGAAGCGCAGTCTGAGATTCTTTACCTCTACGCAGGCAGCGTGACCGGCGATTGGAAACTCGCCAAGAGTTGGGTGCCTGATATGCCAACAGTCAGTGACAGTGTGAATGACACCGAGAAGACATTTGGCGCTATCATGGCGGGAGCAAGAGTCACCCCAAGGCCCGGACTCAATCCACTCGAAGTCATCGACACGATGATTCGTGAAATCGAAGCGAAGGTTCAGGAGATATTGCAAGCCGATGGAGTGGGCACACCTGCCGATGTGCGTGGCCTTACCATGGCGGAAGTTTACACCGAATCGTTTATTCAGCAGTTGGCACAGGACGAGACTCAGAAGGACGCGGTGAAACAGTTCCAGGACCGCCTCTCAAAAGCCTCCAACGAAATCAAGGCATTCGGCCAGCGTCAACAGCAGGCGGCACAGAAGGCGCAGCAACAGAATGGTGGCGATCCCAAGGATGCAGCCAAGGCACAGGCGATGGTTATGATGGCGCAGACGAAGGCCAAACTCGCCAGTGATAGTCACGCACAGCGAACGGCGCAGAAGCAGTTGCAGTTCGAGCAAAAGCAGAAGCAGGATGCAGAGAAGCACGCCATGCAGTTACAGGCAGAAGCCGCTCACACTAGTTTGGAGTTGGCCAAGGGCAGGCAGCAATTGTTTGATGACAAAGACTAATATGCCAGAAGGTTGGGCCGATCCTGAATGTGCTGGCATGGACGAAGATATTGAAAATGCCGAAGAAGACGCCCCTGAGAGCAGTGAGGAGGAAGACGATTGAAAGAAATCTCTCAGGCCACAGCCCTCGTTTGGGACCACGGATTAGACATTGGTTTGGCTGAACGCTTGGCGCGTGATGATGGATTCAAGAGAGTGCTCTACCACTCTCCTTATCAAGAGGGGTTTTCAATCTTCGACAAAGCTATTCTCGGTTGGGGAGTTGGCCGAATCGAACGATGCAACGATCCGTGGCGGATTAAAAACGAAGTGGATTGTTTTGTCTTCACTGACATTGAACACAGCGGGGAGCAGGAGGAGTTGGAGAGTCAGGGCTTTGCCGTGTGGGGCGCTCGTCGTGGCGACTCACTTGAATTAAATCGCCAGAAGTTCCACAAGATTCTTGGCGATGTTGGCCTGGATGTTCCTAAGTTTGATTTGGTAATGGGCATGACTAAGCTCAAAGAATATCTCAAGGCCAACGACAAACCGTGCTACATCAAGAGCGAACGATTTCGTGGCAGTTGGGAGACTGTGCATTTCAGGTCGTGGAAGTTGGACCAAGGCATGATTGAACATCGCTCCTGCAAGTTGGGAAAGAAAGGAGACTTGCTTGCGTTCCTCGTCTTCGAACCGATTGAAACCAAACTGGAAATCGGAGGTGACACTTGGAACATTGATGGTCTGTGGCCATCGCTAATGCTCCACGGTGACGAGGCGAAGGACAAAGCCTACTTGTCGGCAGTGACAAGGCGCACCGACATGCCGCCGCAGATTCAGGAAATCCTTGATGCGTTCGGACCCATCTTGAAACCGTATCGCTATCGCCAGTTCTGGTCGATGGAAGATCGCGTTAAGGGAATTCATCATTACTTTGGGGATGCGACCACTCGCGGACCTTTTCCAAGCAGCGCAAGTCACATGGAGATTTGGAAGAATCTTCCAATGATAATTTACGCTGGCGCTCACGGTGAATTGATTGAGCCTGAGCCTGTCGCAAAGCACACCTGTGAGGTGATGGTGAACATCAAGGCAGAGGAGGGCATGGAGGCGACGGCAGAGCTTCCAAAAGAATTGGAACAGTGGCTTAAACCCGCTGATTGTTATGTGATTGACGGCGTGCTGTGCATAGTCCCTGACGCGCATGAAGCGGGTTGGATGGTGGCGATTGATGACACCGTTGAAGGCGTCATTGGCAAAATCAAAGCGCAGTGCGATTTGCTGCCCGATGGTATGAGCGCCGACCTTGAACCGCTTGGTGAACTTCTCGAAATCGTTCAGGAAGCGGAAAACAAAGGCATTGATTTTAATGGAGAGGTTCCACCTCCTGAGATTGTGTTGGAACAGTCTTGATATGAAGAAGTACCTAAAGGATGGACTAAAACGCGGAGACAGAGTGACTGTATCATCCGATGTTGGGTTTGCCAGCGGAGGAGACGACACGGTTGTGAGAGTAACGAAGCGCCACATCATTTTGACCGACAACGACAAATACTGGCGGAAAAATGGTCGTAGCGTGTCGCATCCTAATTATCACATTTTGTAATTGACCTGCATTTGTATAGAGATAATCTAATGTTATGGTTCCTGAACCACCAGAAACCGAATATAATCAATTGGTTGATTTCACCAACAGGCCCTTTCAACCTTTCCTTGAGCCGCACTACTCGCCAAAGGGCATCACGCTAGGCCCACACGATCCGAAGAAGTTGGCGGGACTTCTTGGGAAGGTTGCTGCGAAGTCGAAGGGCGGTAAGGGCAAGCCAGTTAAATCCAAACCAACAACAATTGTTCATGGCAAAAGATAATCCCGAAACACCGACTCCTAAACCTTCTCTCTCCGACACCAACGCTCGTGACAATTTTATCTCCGTTGCCTTGCGTGAAATCATTGCATGGCAACTCAGGGAGGCAAAGCTTAACCACGACCAAGCGGGTGTCCTTGCTGTTCGTTATGCAAACTCTACAATGGCGGCAAGGGTAGATACGACAGTTCTGAAAGTTGTGGTTGCAAAGGGTGCTGTGCTGCCGCCTGTGGAATTGGGACCGCCCATGATTGAACAGGCGGTGCCCGGTGTTCACGAATCAGTCAATCCCCCCAAATCCATCGCTGAAATCATTGGCGAGCCTGCCGAAGAACTCGCGGAGGTGAAGTAGTGGACTTCTCCCCCAAAGCCACCTTCGCCAAGAGCGCATCTGCAGAGCCGTGGACTGCCGTTGCCTCGTCAGCTTTGTTTCGTGAGGCGGCGAGCGTGGCAATGCTGGATATGCAGCAACGTCAATTGACAGCGATGGGCAATGAGGTGGCGGCTGCAAATCATTACAGAATGGAAGGCGCTCGCACATTTCTCTCAACTCTGATGAATCTCGCCACGCCGCCAGAGCAAATGCCGAAGCGGATCAAGTCAGACAATTTGAATCACGCTGTATGACAATTCCAAACCCACTTAGATTTCGAAGCATGGAGGAATGGGAACGATTCTTAAACAAAGAAATCGGTGTGTCTGATTTGGTTCAGCCATTCGTTGTCGTGGGCGACCTTTGTGTTCACAATCCAGAATATGAAAATCTGCCATACGAATTGAGTTGGATTACACATCCTAAAACAATAATCACATCTCCATAATGCCTGACGCCCCACCAGTTGTAGAAGCTCCACCACCCACCGCCGTTCCCGAAGCGCACGTAACGGCACCAGCGGGGTTTGAAGATGCCTTTGGCGCATTGGAAGCCATGGGGCGAGAGGATGGAACACCCGCACCGCCCGAGGCACCACCTCCTGGAGATGGTCGCGTGCGCGGACCCGATGGTAAGTTCATTCCCAAAGAGAAGGCTCCAGTTGAGAAACCGAAACCAGTCGAGCCTCCGAATGGCGAGGAGATTGATCCAACCAAACTCAAGACGAGTGAGCTGGCCAAGCACTATCACGCACTCAAGGCCAAAGAGAAGGAGTGGGTCAAGCAGCGTGAGGATTACGAAAAGAAGCTCAAGACCCCTCCTGAGTGGCCTGAGAAAAAGACGTATGAGGAGAAGCTGGCTGAACGCGAAAAGGCCATCGAAGAATACAACAAGAAAGTTGCTCAGTACGAAACCGAGTTGCAGTTCACTAATTTCACGAAGTCACAGCACTATCAGGACAACTTCGTAAAGCCTTACAACGAAGCGTGGGAGGCAGGACAGAGACGGGCTGAGTCATTGAAGATTGTCGAGCGCAAGAATGAGGAAGACGGCGCTGTGTTGCAACAAGCTCGCAAAGGCACGGCTGCTGATTTTGATTCCATCATGTCGATCTTCGATGACGACGCAGCAGCAGAGAAGGCAGAACAATTATTCGGCCCAACCAAAGCCGCAGCCATCATTCATTATCGAGAAGATGTTATTAAGCACCAGACCAAGGCCAACGCTGCGATTAAGGAGTATCAGGAAAAGGGTCAGGTGTGGGAGAAGGACCGACGTGAGCAGATGGAGAAACAGTCCAAGGAGTTTGAAGGGCGAATAAGTTTTTTCAAGCAGGAGCACACCAAGAAGTATGCTCACATGTTCACCCCGGATGAATCCGATCCTCGTGAGAAAGATTTAATAGCCAAAGGGCAGCAGTGGGTGAGCAAGATGATTAAAGGCGGTCAGGACATGACCCCCGAGGAAAGGGCTATCGGCATATCTGCCATGCAGCTAAAGGCTGAACACGGTGATCTGTGGATGTATCGTGCGAACAAATTTTCCAAGCGGGTGAAGGAGCTTGAGGCGGAACTGGCCAAGTTCAAATCCAGTGTTCCGGGTAATGGCGACGGCAAGGGCCGCGAGACCCCGGCAGAGGAAGAAACGCCAGAGCAGAAGTTGTGGAAGATGGGGAAAGAGAGATGATGGAATCGGATTTAGTTTGCGTCGAAACTAAAGAATGCGAGATTGTTTGGCATCGACCTTGGAGCGATACAATCTATGTTCGCAATCCTTTTTCGGTGGTCGTATTTCCCGTGCCAAAACCAAAGTGGTTTGATTCTCATATCAAAGACAAACAATCTGCGAGTGGCCAAATTGAAAATAAACCGTTGACAGACCTGCCTCAATAGCTTAGTCCTCAATCACCAGACATAAAGCCAGTAGGTACTGGCGAAGCAGCTTCGGTCAAAACTCGGTTTCAGGTGCTTACCCGAGTCGGATGCTGGCGGCACCAGCAAATGCCCGGTCATTTCGACCAATCTAGGGGCGGCACTCCTAAAAGTAAGTCTTCGCGCAGACCGTCTGCGTTGGAGCAAACGCGGTAAACGCAAACTTTTAGTGAGTTATGGCCAGAATAATTTCGTGCAGTCAGTTCACATCGTTTCTCACCGATCAACAGCCGGTTTACGACAAGGAAATTCTTAAGGACATTCGTCCCGAAGATCCCGCGAACTGGCTCGGTCACGTCAAGATGGGCGTCTTCGACCCATTCACCGGAACTCAACACACTCTCGACCGTTTTAACAGCGTCTTCCCGAACACCACCAAGACATGGACGCAGGTTGCGACCGGCAACTGCCTTGGAACCCCTTGCGATAAGAACCGGCATGAGATTGGTTTCGGCAGCACGCGGTTGACCTACTTTCTCGAAGAACAGCATTGGCGGACGCAGCTTCTCTGCTTCGACAATATGTTCACCGTGACGAAGGCCCAGGAGCAGTGGAGTTATATCATCAGCGATATTCTGCGACCGACCACCGTTTGGGTGCTGTCGAATTACATGCGGAAACGCGGAATGATTTATGCGGACAACAAGTTTGTTGCCAACCGCTTCTTTGGCACGGCTAACGCCGCAGGCAGCTTTGTCTTCAATTGGGTTCTCGTCGGTGACGAAGAACAGTTCATCGACACCAATGTGCCGCCCACCAGCGTGTTCAAACTCACGCCGCAGATGTTGCAGCGTATGGTGGAACCGCTCATGTCAGTCGGTTACGGCGGCAAGAACCCGTTCTCCGAAAAATATCCTCCGATGCTGGAGTTGGTGACCGACACGCAAACCTGTTGGGAACTTGATCGGCTTGGCGGTCAGCAGGGCATTGGTGGCGTGCCGTCAATATCCGGCAACTGGCGCTTCACCGAATGGGATGCAGCCGCCAAGTATTGGAAGTATGGCTTTTCCGGCCAGCTTGGGAATTACACCGTCCGCGTGGACCCCAACGGACTGCGCTTTAACTTCGTCGGTGTCGTTGCAGGCATGTTCCGTTATCAGGTCGTGTTGCCGTACAAAAACGTGCCATCATCGGGCGCAGGCAGCGCGGCGGGACTCAAGAGCCAGCGCAATCCTGACTTCGACAACGCGCAGTATGCCGTCAGCTTCATCTGGCATCCGATGGGATTGGAATTCCAGACGTTGGAGAGCGAGCAGATCAACAGCGAAATGCCGTTCCTCAACCGCAACTTCGGCGGCAAGTGGCGCTTTGCGATGGACAACCTCGGAGCCGACATTAACGGTTGTGTGATTGAAAACATTGACCGCAACAAGGGTCTGTGGGTGTCTTCTCACGAACTGGCGACCAAACCTCGCTACACGGAATTCCTTGTGGCAATCTTCCACAAGCGCGAACCTTCTTGTGTGATCGAAATCAACACCTGCAATGCCGATCCTGGATACCCTGCTCAGGTTTACGGCAGCGCCAACACGCAGTGCCCGGACGAGCACACTGGCACGTCTCCAATTCCAATTAACGTGCTCAACACGTTTACTCCTACGCGAAATAGTTTGAACGGAGATTTCGAGGTGCCAGCGTTTTCAGTCCTCTGCGATGGCGGACCAGTGGCGAACGGCCCGATTACCGGGTCAACGACTCTGGCTCAATTAGTGATCCAGTTGAATCAGCAATTGCCCGAGCTGGGAGTTTGGTCTGTTCTGAACGCGACTCAAATCACGGTGTTGGGACCGTGCCAAAATGTGTCGCTTCCGTTTGCTCAGTGAGAATTCGTTCTGGTGCGGTAGTTTCCCTGCCGCACCGGAACATCAATCGCTTTTTCAATGGACCAGCCTCGTTTAAGGCGGCACCAAACACGATCTTGGTCTGCGTTGAATAGCTCGCATAATTCAGACAAACAGGCAGTTACGCCATGAGCAGTAAGAATTCTATTTCTTCCAAAGTTTCTCATTTGCTCCTTGCGGGTCGCCCACTTGCAATTGGATGGTTCGTAATGACCGTCTCTGTCCTTTCTTTCTATCGTCATGTTTGGAGGGCATTCACCCATGTCGGCAAGAAAGTTTGGAAAACTGTCCCATCGTTCGCAGACCTTAATGCCTTTTCCTCCGTAGTGCTTATAGCACTCCTGATTTTGATTCGTGCACCGAGTCCGCATCGCAATCCAAATGCGATACGTTTTGGTTTTGTTTGCTCTGTGGGCATGTCCGTGAGATGTTTTGTTCGGCATAACGGTATAAGCGTTTTTGCAAGTGGCGGTCACTCCGCTGAAACGGGTGATCGCTGCGCTATTCTCTCAAACTTCCACTCTCGACACAAGCTTTCTGGTGGGCCAAATTGGAGTGGGGAGTGGTTTCCCCACTCCGCTTTTTTGAACGGATAACTTATGGCTGACTCAATGTACCCCGGCATGGACGACGAACCCTCTCCCTCCGAAACTCCCGAGACTCCTGAAAAGGAACAGAAAGAAGATGAAGGCGAAACCGCCCTGCTTCCAAAGTCATTCTTCGAAGGCCAAACACTCAAACCCGGCGAACAGTATTACGTGGAAATCGTTCGCTCGTATGAGGATGAGGTTGAGGTGCGTTACCCTCACAAAATCAAAGGCGAGGAAGGCGGGGAGGAATCTCCAAACTA
>Ga0247679_1000048_pt1 | contig 48809 bp, 75 predicted proteins | sample CNK20_metaG_FD_182797 | JGI IMG/M metagenome (GOLD analysis project Ga0247679, IMG submission 182797) | Soil microbial communities from Purdue University Martell Research Forest, Indiana, United States - CNK20 | ecosystem: Environmental > Terrestrial > Soil > Temperate forest > Bulk soil...
CCAGGTAGGCTTCCCGCTTACCGGCAAGTACGTCAAGATCAACGGGACCTACGACGAGGCACGCCTGGAGATGTGCAGGCGCTGGGGCAACGCGTGGGCCTCGCAGTACTCCGAGTCGAGGTTCCCGGAACTGGTCGCGAAGTACCATTACACCGAGCTGACCGGCTTGGCGTAGTCCTCCTTTGAACGTCCTGCTCGAGCTTACACCAAGCCCGTCTCCTGCTAGCAACACAGCGTTATGGAGTCTAGTGGTAGTCGAGCAGGACCTTGAAAGGAGGAAACATGAACGAGAGAGAACCGGAAGAGGTAATCCAGTTCACGGTAACTATCAGGTTGCCCGTTCTGTTCAGTAGTTGGGACTGTGACAACTACAAGGACTGGGCGAGGTACAGGGACGAGGTCGTCGCGAAGCTGTCCGATGAGGACATCTGCGAGATAGCTCGGGAGAACTTCGAACTCAGCGACGACACTGTCGAGCTGATGCAGCTCTCCTCAGGTCCTGAGTACAAGCCCGAGTACTACTCGGCTGACGGGTACCCAATCTGGCCTGGTAAGAAGTTCTGGAACAACGACCTCAGGGTCTGCCAGGTTACCAAGTTGGCGTCGATCCCGGCTCGGCCATACGCTGACAGTGGAGAGACTTCTACTTGGCACGACACCACGCACGGGAGCTTCGACACGCTGACTGGTTACATGCAGCAGTACGGCCGGCTCGCCAGGATGTTCCAGGGTAAGGACGCCGAGGACTACGAGCTCGGAACGAACTACAAGGACGTCAAATGAGCGAGTTCCTAGTAGACGAGTTCATGCAGACGAACTACGAAGAGGTCACGTTCCACCTGCTCGTCGAGGCCGAATCGGTCTTCGAGGCCTTCGACAAGGCAGCGAAGGAAGCGGCCAAGAAGCGACCGAACATGGTCGATGATGACCAAGAGGCATGGGGGTTCTACTTCTCGGCCGACGACCTAGAACCGCTCGAAGAGGGCTACCGATGGGCAGCTTCAGACGGCTCGTCGGTCTGTTACGAGGTCAGGAAGATTCGTTGACAGGCGGACCTGCACGACTACCGTTTGGTGGATCGATCAGTATCGCTCTAGCAGAGATGCTAGGCGCCGAACCGATGGAGACACTCGAGGACGTCAATCGAGTTAGGACACAAGGTCTCAGTCCAGAGTCGCTCAAGAAGCTAGGCTACAAAGGGAAGTACGAGGGGAGACACAGGAGGAAGGATGTGTGACCACGACGGTCTCGACGAGGAGTGCCCAGGACGTTCATGCACATGCGTATGCATGAGCTGCACAATGGGAGAGGAGAACGATGACTGATCCGAATACGAGAAAGCTGTCCTGTGGACACGCAGAGTATGCGAACGGGCACTGCGCCAACATGGGTTGTGTCCGCTACGTAAGCCGGTGTCCAAAGCACGCAATCGCACGAACAGGTAGCAACTGTAACCTGTTCAAGGAGGACAATGTCGAGCGCAACGCACGAATCGGCCTCGTACAAACCGACTAGTCAGGCTATCGTCTGGCGAGTACTAGTAGGTATTCCAGTCGTCGCACTCGGTTTGGCCTTGTGCATGACTATCGTCGGTATACCGCTAGGTTTGCCACTGATTTTCATCGCGGGCAAACCGCTCGCAGACGAGATACGCAGAAGGACACACGCAGAATGGCACCGTAGGGACGGTGTCCCGAAGGACTGTAAGGTCCTACAAGGAGGTAAGTGATGGGCAGGACAACGACATACACGCTGTCGGGCATCGACGAAGCGGACATGGACCCGGGGGACAAGATCTACGTCAAGGTCGCCAGCGTCACACTGCATGGGGGGAACTTGCAGATCAAGTTGCAGAGAATCCCCGAACCGCAGGCCGACTACGAGACGCGGCTACGTCAGGCGGTAGGTACGGGTGAGCGAGATGACACTTTCGACTGGCTCAAGGGTATGGCCATGTCCAACCTGGTCATCGCTGACAAGATCGGCGCGCTGTTCGACGAGCTGTGCAAGACCAACAGGCAACTGGCAAACATCAACGACACATTGTGCGGAGGAGGTGAAACACATGAAGCACGTCGGAGAGACTTACCTGGTAGTCGATCCTGATGTCGATTCCGGCAACGCCGTCGATCTCAGGAGAGTCTGGCTACCTCGGGTTCAGGTCACGCTGGTCAAGATCCACAGGGGCAGGCTTCGGCCTTACGAAGTCGAGCTCGCTGATGGACGCCATTTCATCGTGGGACGACTTGACAAGGTCAAGGTCGCACGTGCCGCTTAGGGGAGCCCAAAAACTTCCCAAAGAAAAACCATGTAAACCACTTGTGGATCCCATTGGATCCCACATATAATAGAAGTCAGAGCGAAAATCCAAAATCGCAAAGGGAGGACACCATGTCCGAGAAGACCGCTGAGAAGACCGCGGAGCCGCAGGTTCCCGCGACCCCGATCACCCCGAAGACCGCGAGGTTCGCCCTGCCAGACGGCGTCGTGACGCCGATCCAGCTGCGCAACCACCTGGTCAAGGAGAAGATCGCCGCGGAGACCCTCAAGCCGCAGCAGATGTACGCCTACGTCAAGGCCCCCGGCAAGACCGACCCGTTCCCCGTCAAGTGGTACGACGAGGACGGCAACGTCTACGACAAGGCGCAGGCCGACGTGCTCACGCGTCCCGGCGTCGCCAGCATGCAGGAAGGCGTCGACTGGTACATCCGGCGCAACACCGCCAAGGCCGCGGCTCCGGCTGCCGCTGAGGCCGCTGCGGACACCGACCCCGACGAGTCCACCGCCGACGACGTCACCGATGAGGCTGGCGACGAAGAGGGCGACTTCGACGAGGCCGAGTAACTTCCCGCACCAGCCGCGCGGGAAGGACCTGAAGTGAGGGTACCCGGGTGGGAGTGTCGCCGGCAGCGAGCGCTGGCCTCACTCAAGGGGCCGGCTGTCGACCCAGAGAACCGACGGCGGGTTGGGCCTTCAGGTTTACAACTACAGACGGACCCCTCTTTGAAACCGGCGGACTACATAGTCGTGGGAGTATGGGAGGGGTCGCAAGCGGGACAACGCTGCTGAACGTCAAACCGAGAGCCGATGCTGGTGAGTAGGCAGGCGAAAAAGCACTGGTGTCCCAAAGGGCCCGAGCGTGAGCAATCCAACCCCAAGTGGAATGCGTTCCCCAGCACCGGACGCGCTCGGGCCCTTCCTTAGCTTGAGGGGATGTAATACATGGCCAAACTAGATCTAACGGACGACGAGGTAGAGACACTCTGCGACGTCCTAGACATCGAGATTGACTCCTGGGAAGCAGAACTGGAGAGGATTTGCGAACAGCCCTTCGACACGTGGGAAGAGCTGTTGCGTGAGTCCGAGATACCTGGGTCAATCCTCACTTTGCTACAAAAGGTAAGGAGGCAGGTAACCGATGGGCGAGGAGGCACCCCCGAAACTGTTTGAGCACTGCTCGACGATTTTCGAGGCAATGAAGAGGGAATCCAGCCCGCAGAAGGTAGAGGGCGCACACACTCTCGTGTACGAAGGGTTCCTCACACGTCTGTTCGCAGAGCGTGGCATGGCAACGCCGTACTACACGACGGTCATGCGAAGGCTCAAGGCGATGGGCTGCGTTCGTCAGCTCTCGCGAGGCGGAGGCAACTCACCTTCCAAGTGGGAGCTACTCGAAGAACCGACCATCGAGAAGTTCGAACAGTTCGAAGAGGCACGGTTCCGTGCTGACACCAAGCTCGGACAGACCATGGACGGCGTCAAGTCGCTAGCGAAGCGTCTGGCGAACGTCGAAGCTCGTCTCGATCTGCTAGAGGAGAAAGAGGCATGACAACCAAGGTCATCCTGACCTTCGTCGATGACGAGAAGGCCCGGTTCTTCTACGAGGACGCGAAGGCGACCGACAACCTCATCGGATACATCGACAAGGACGGCAACGACATCGAGGTGCAGTGCGCAAGCGTGGAGATCGTCAATGGCTGAGACGACATTCGAACAGGCCCAGCGATGCACGTTCTGTCAGATGCCCTGCAAGACGGTTAACGTACAACGACTGCCACAGGGGGGCAAGCTGCACACCTTCCAGTGCGACAACGAGCGTTGCGTGGACAAGGGCGGTCGTCGTATCGTCCAGACCAACCCCGACGGTTCAGTCGCGCAGCGCACTCCAGGTCCGAAGACGTTCGAGCCGCTGAACCACTTCGCGGACATGGCACAGCGTGCAAGGGACGAGCTCAGGTTGATCGAGCTCCAATCTCTGCACCCGACTCTGACAAGGGCAGAACTAGTACGCATGTTGGGAGGTTAACATGGACAACGTCAAGTCCGTAGTAGCGCGAGTCGTTCAAGACCAACGCGGTGCCATCAAGGCTGCTATTGCCGAGAAGCTCGGCGTGGACGAAAACACGGTCGAAGTCAAGCCCACGACCGCGCTCGAGATGATGGTCAGGATCAGGCAGCCAGAGGGTCACGGACCTCGTTACTTCCTAGTCAAGACATCGGAGCAGTTCTGATGGACATGGACGTGGACCCGTACGCAGGTCTGATCAACATGAACGACCTCTGGTTCGCCTTGTGCATCTGGGCAGCACTGGTATTCGCCCTCTGCATCATTGTTTCCCTCGTCAGGAAGCACAACGATTCTAATCGAGTCTAAGCTAGGACAAAGTTGCCCCTTATAGCGGGCAATAAGCAGTAGGTTCCAGCGTTTAGACTCTTTAGAATCGCGTCTAACTAACGATTCTATAGAAGCTGGCTTCGCGATGAGAATCCCGATGACAGATGAACAAAGACGTGAGGCAAGACTAGCGTCGCATCGTAAGTACAACACCTCTTCGAAGGGCCGAAAGAGGAACCTGCGGTACGAAGCGAAACACCCGGAACGTGCAGTCAGATGGGAACAGAATCGGCCCAAGCATCCACCACCCTAGAAGTCACCATGAACATAGACGAGTTCGAAGCTCAACTCAGACAAGACGAGATCGCAGACCAACCACTGATCACACCTGTAGAGTACGGACGACTTAGGGGAATCGCACCCCAGCTGGTCTACTACTACATCCGGAACAAGAAGATCGAGACGAAGATCTGCCCCTGTGGACGGCGGTGCATAGAAAAGGAGGCCGCAGATGAGCACTTCAGATCAATCGGAAAACTTCCCCCACAAGACGCTGAAGGACCTGGCGGAGACGATCCTGGCGATGACGTGGGAGGAGCAGAGTAGGCCAGTAGGCATCATGGACTCGGAAGTGGGCGAGTGTGATGCGTGGTGGGGGTTCTTCGGAGAACACGAAGGCTGGGTGTATCTAACTCCCCAGCTACCAGAAGAGGTCTATCGCAAGCTCATCGCCGAAGAGTCCGAGAAACAAAGGAGGGCATCGGAAGAACGTAGGGCAAGGCAGATCGAAGCAGTACCGGAGGAAATGAGGAGGTTCCTACCGTTATGCCAATCAATCCGAACAAAGTCGAGCCCAGCCCTGTTAAGGGCATGATGAGGTTCACGTACACATGCATGATGTGCGGTCAGCCGTGCGAGATCGACATCCCGAAGGACAAGGCCGAGATCTGGCTTGGCCCTGCTCCGCCGTTCGTTCAGAACCTATTCCCCGACATGTCAGCGTCCGAACGTGAGGTCCTAATTTCAGGTTCGCACGGTAAGTGCTTCGACGAGGCCTTCGCCGATCCTGACGACCTGGAAGAACTGTCTCTCGAAGACAGGATCACGGACGAAGACCTCGACGACGAGATGATCTTCGGCGACCAAACAGCCCTAGACGAAATGGGCTACTACGAAGACCGTGACGAGACAGGTCGTATCGAGCGTGCCGAAGAAATGGAGGACGAAAGCTGATGCCGAACAACTCACTTCGTGAGAGCGAGGCAAGCCAGCTCGCGTTCCGGCCTAACATCTGGGACACAGCTCCTGCCGACGCTCGGTGCTACATGTGTACGTGGGTCTACGCACCGAAGACAAGTCCGTACAAGAGCAAGGCTCCCTGGGGTCTCAAGTTCAAGAGCCTGATGTGCATGTTCCCACACAAGCAACGTGCCATCGACGTGTACGACATCCTCGACGCTATCGTGGAGGGACGATGAGCAACAGCGACTGGATGTGCGATAGCCCGTACTACAGCGGACCGCAGCACCGAGGGCACAGGAGGTGCGTTCGTGCCAGACGACGAATCGAAGCGGAACTCCGCCAGGCGAACGTGGCGCCGGAGAAAACGAAGCGTCGTCGGAAAGGACTGGACACCGCCGGGACTTCAGGACGTACACGCGGGAGTGTGGTGCAAGGAGTGCCATCGCCGGCATCCCTACAACGGCAAGGGAAGACTCGGCAGCGCATACGAACGGAGGAACGATCGCAACGTCCTCCTGTGGATATGCCCAGTAACCAGTAACGTAGTGGGGGAACTATGGCTGGGCTCATCACCTTCTTCGAAACAGTAGCCATCCTCATACTCGCAGCTGTCTGGTGGATACTGACACACCTAGAGGCAGACCTCATCTTCGTAGCTAGCACGTTTCTCGTTGTCGCCTTCCTCCTAGCTCGTCATGCTGGCATAGTAGGCGGGTTCTGGATCTTCAAGCTGGGTACAGGTACACGTAGCTGGAAGACGTGCAAGCGATGTGCAGGCATGGGTGTACACATGATCAGTGGCGCTCTGATCCCGAGGCAATACCGTAACAGGTATACGGTGGGACAAAACAGTTACATCCAGGCAAACATCGCCAACATCGTCGAGTGCAGTAACTGCCTCGGTCACGGTGGCTACTGGGTCTACGAGGATGGCACTCGCAACGACGACATCATCCCTGACATTCCATGGGGAGGGAAGTACAACTGATGGAGACCAAACAGCACATCTCCGCGAAGGGGATACGACATTATAGCCTAGTCGACGCAGACTCGCTCCTGTGCGGCAAGTGGCTACCACTACCACACCCTGAGCTACCAGATGGGACAGAAGTTCGGGACTGCAAAACGTGCAAGCGACTCCTCGCCGAGCAGGGACCGATGATCACGATCCCGATCACTCACGAGATGAATGAACACCTTCGGGAGTCTGCCAGGGTGAACGGCGTTCCGCTAGAAGACGTAGCGGTGACCATGCTGAAGGTAATGCTCCGACGGCATACTCTGCCAATCGAAGACCTGAGGAAGCTTCCGACAGCAGTACCGAGAGGCGTCGCGTACACACCGGAACCGGTGAAGCGATGATCACTCCATACCCGTTCCAGATGGAATGTGTCGAGAAGGTAGCCAAGCCTACTCTTCCTGGACGACTCGTAGCGGACGACATGGGCCTCGGTAAGACGCTCGAAGGCATCCTGATCGACTGCGAACTCCGAGCAGGTAGGCACTACCCAGGACTAGGGAAGCTCGCTCCGCCCTATCAGCGTCCGACACTGATAGTAGCTCCACAGGGTGTGCACGATGCTTGGTCCGAGCACATCCAACTGGTGCACGACAACTGGGACACTGAGGCCTTCGAACGGAACATCGCGATTGTCGATCCGAAGCGTCGCCAGACACTATCCGATCGTCTCAAGGTCAAACCCTTGCCATGCTTCGTGATCGTGCACTACGAAGCCCTCCGACTGATGCCCGAGCTAGCCGACATCAAGTGGTTCCACATCATCTGCGACGAGGTCCACCGAGTCAAGAATCGCAAGGCGCAGCAGACGCAGGCTCTCAAGAAGATCGACACGTTCTACAAGACGGGTCTCAGCGGAACTCCTGCGGACGATAAGCCTGCGGACATCTGGTCGGTACTCAACTGGCTCTACCCCAAGGAGTTCAGGTCGTACTGGAAGTTCGTCAACACGTACTGCGTGCAGGAACAGACTCACGGCAAGTACGGTAACACCTTCCGAAAGGTCACTGGTGTCAACACGGCGGCGATACCGCAGCTCCACGCACAGTGGGCTAAGTGGTACATCCGACGTAAGAAGGCCGACGTCGCGATCGAACTGCCACCGAAGACCTTCACGACCTTCCACATCGATCTGCACCCAACGCAACGTCGTGCCTACGAGCAAATGCGTAAGGACATGATCGCCTGGATCGGAGAGCAGGAAGAGACACCGCTAGTCGCGGGGCAGGTCGTCTCGCAGCTCGTTCGACTCCAGCAGTTCGCACTGGCCTCGGTAGAGTTCGATGGGGAAAAGGTCAAGCTAGTAGATCCGTCGGCAAAAGCGGACAGACTCGTAGAACTAGTCGAGGGGAACCCGAATGAATCGATCGTGGTTTTCTCGCAGTCTCGAGGCATGGTTGACCTTGTTGTCCGGAGGCTACGAGCTAAGGACATTTCGATACGGCCTTATACTGGTTCGGTATCCAAGGCAGATCGAAGTCTGGCCGTCAAGGAGTTTCAGGCAGGAGACGTACAAGTGTTCGCTGGGACCATTGCAGCTGGAGGTGAGGGTATCACACTCCACCGCGCAAGTACGGTCGTTTTCCTCGATCGAGCTTGGAACCCAACGCGGAACAGGCAAGCCGAGGATCGACTGCACCGAATCGGTCAGCTACGACCAGTTCAGGTAATAGACTTCGTCGCTCGTGATACGGTCGATATGGGCCGACTACAACGAGTGGCGAACAAGTGGGAGAACCTCCTGTGGCTGCTCGGTGACAAGAGGGGCGTTCCCGGAGAGATGACGCTTCAGGAAATGGCTATGCACGACGCAGTAGCCATGTTCAACAACTAGGAGGATAGGTGCTTAGTAAGGAAGTCATCAAGCCTGTCGAGAGACTCTCGGCTATGGCGGAGGCCGCGCTCGAGCGGTTGTCATTCGGGATCGAGATCACTGCCTGGGAAGTCCGTCCCATTCAGATGCAGACTCCGGTAGGCCCGCTACCGGGATGGGGCGTGGTGTACTGGACTAAGAATCCGCTTCTAGGCGAAGGTCCGCTCTGTCAGATGACAGTCGTCTCCGATCCGAACATTCCCCAGGAGCCCTTCGACGCTGCTATTCAGGAAGGGTGTGAATCACTCCGCAACTCACGTGCACAGAAGCTCAACGGATCTCACAGCTAGGAGAGCATCATGTACGACGTACTCGACCGCAGCAACCCAGTACCCATCGTCTTCGAGAACGACTACTTCAACTCCCTGTGCAAGTCGTGGGGAGACGCGGCTACCGTGCAGCTCCTCATGGCCAACGAGGCGGCCCAGCGTGCCAGGTACGCAGCAGCAGAGGCGGCACGACAGACACGCGCCAAGCTTGCCATGATGGTACGGCCTACCTACACGCCGACTCGAGAGGTGCCTCCGACGGGACCGATACCGCTCGTCGCACACGAGGTAGGCTTCGCTGACCAGGACGCGACGCAGCTTCTCGCCTACATGGCTGCGAACGCCGAACCGGACGAGCTACCGACGCACAGGTTCCCTCGACTGCGTCGGCTCGGTAGTGCCCTGCGCCGTCTGGTGATGATAGTACCTAGCTCGTGAGGCAGCTCTACATCGCGCCCGGTATCGATGGGCAGAAGACACACAACAGCGTCGAAGATGACGCCGTCGTACACAGCCACAGGGCCGACGAGAAGTGCGGCACGTACAAGCACACTTTGTACCGTGCGGGCCAGAAAGTAGATGAATGGGGAACGGTCGATGGCACGAGCAATCCTAATCACGTTTAAGGACAATGACGCCGCCGAAGCGTTCGTCAAGACTACTTGGCGATCGCAGGGTGACAATGGCGCTTCGCTTGCCGACGTGGGCGAACTGGGACTCATAGTCGCAAGCGCTGCTCGCATCCGCTGGATGATAGCCCAGCCGACTCAGGCCTGTAAGTGCAATATCAAGCCTAACACTGGTAAGGGCAAGTTCAACAATCAGTACGAACAGTGGCGACAGACAGAGAGGTTCGGCTGGCGAGTGCACGCTCGTTGCAACAAGCCCAACTTCTTCGTCGTTCGCGACTTCCTCAGGAACCTACACGTCGGCTACAAGAACCTACTCGGAGAGCTTCGGGAGAAAGAAGATGTCAACGCTACTACCGAACCCGCCACCGCTAACGGGCCTGATCATGTACAGCCTAGTTCAGGTACGGACTTGGCCGTCGGCGTGGTCAGCGAGGCCGCAGGACATCCCGACGTACCAAGTCAAGCTTGACATCGAGTTCGCGGACGAGGAAGCAGCTACTCGGTTCGAGGACAAGATTCGTCGCCTCCTAGAAGACGACGAGGCGTGGGTGTACATCAACGCCAAACCGAAGGCTCCTGCAGAACCGCCTGCAGGCCAATAAGAAGGGGAAGACAATGCATAGCATTAAGCTACGTAGGCCCAAGATCTGGATCACCGCGATCTTCATCGCGGCCCTCGCGGTCATAGGCAGTGGGTCCGCCATCGCGATCGCTGCAAGCAGTCCTGCAGCGACTCAGTTCTCAGCGTGCGTCCCGGCCAATCGGACCATCATCAACGTCTACACCAACGTCGGCTCAGCTCCCGCCTGTCCTACGAACACCCAGCACCTCGTCATCACGAGCGGCGCGAAGGGTGACAAGGGCGACACTGGTCCGTCAGGCGTCCAGGCTATCGCTTCTCACGACTTCGGCAGCGCGAGCGGGATCATCGCTGGCGGTAGCTTCGTCTCACTGTCATCGGAGATTGGCACGTACGACATCGCCGCGGGAACGTACCAGGCATGCCTCAACGGGAAGGTCGAGCAGCCGACTGCCGCAACTGGTTCGGTCAGTACTCAGCTGTTCCTCTACGACCAGCCGAAGAGTTCTTCCTTCGCTGGCGACCTGCTCAACACCAGTACCACTCCGCAAGGCGGAACCGCTCACGACTCCTACATGAGCGGCTGCACGATCATCAACGAACTCGCTCCTGCGACGCTCCACCTGTACGCGTTCGGCTACGTCAGCGATTCAGGTTCGGGTACGTTCAACCTGATGGACGCGAACCTGCAACTCGTCAAGCTCACTCCGGCGGCGTAGTCACCTGAACGTCTGGTCCGGAGCCCGCCCATGGGAGATCGTCTCCCTCCTCCGGACCAGACCTTGAGGTGACTCACCCGAAGCACCTCGGAAGGGAAATACCGTGCCATACTGGCATCGTTTCAAGAGGGGTCGACTGACGTCGCTCTTCGCAGGGATCGTGCTAGCACTCGGAGCGCTGTTCGCGATGATCGGAACAGCGCCTGCACATGGAGCGACTTCGCCTCCGCCATCACATGGGCTGAGCAACTGGCACCATGGTAACTCGGCGGACCCTGGCTCCTCGGTAAGTGGAGGACCTTCTACCAGTCCCGCCAACCCCATAGATGCCCTGAACCAGCATCTGCACGGACAGCCACTGGTAGGAGTTCGTGCTAACAACGCGAACAACCTGGCGCAGCCGCCTGTCAGTCCGAAGGTAGTTCCAGCTACTAGCGGCTACGAACTCACCGACGCGTTCCTGACCGGCACGATCACTGCGCCGACCTCGGCCAGCATCCAGTTCGGTCCGGACGCTGTACAAGGTGTCAAGCAGAACGACCTGGGATTCGTCAACAACCACTCGCTCCAGGACTTCGTAGTCTATGGGCAGTGCGGATCTATCCCCGGCTGCACTGGTGCACCGCTAGTCGAGATCACCCTTACTACTGGCACGCAGTGGTGCCGTCCGGGGCTCCTCCAGTGCTTCGTCACGTTCATCTGGAAGAACAACAACTTCGTCGGTGGTTACGAGAACAACACCGGCAACCCGTACGTGATGGTCACCGGCGGTCTTCCGGACAACGGGACCTCTGGTCCTGCTCCGGGCAACTCGGACACCTACGGTTACACCCTCACCAGCACGCAGCTGCAGATCGATGTCGACGGTACCGAAGTCGGTTACATCCCGCTGTCCTACTGGGGCGGTACGACGTTCGGTCCGATCACGAACGAAGCCCTTCAGTCGGAGGCATATGAGGGGAACATCGCCTGGGGCGTTCATCCGTACCCGTCGCTGAACTACACGTATGCCAACTACACGGACAACACCGGCGCGAACAGCTTCGGCGCTCCGAACACCGAGACCGGTTATACCAACAGCGGTTCGTCCGGTACCGGCTACACGATCAGTGGCGGTGACAGTCCTCAGACCACTGGAGGCAACTGGCCAATCGTCCTGAGTACCGACTACAACGGCGGAATCGAGTGCCTGTATGACGAGCTGACGCCTGTAAACAGTCCTGTCATCAACGGCAATTGCCAGAGTCAGGGCCCAGGTGAGGAATGGACGTTGAACTCCAGCGGCTACTTCGTCAACCAGAAGTCAGGTCTCTGCTTGACCGATCCAGGTGACAACACGACACCTGGTACTCACATGCTGATGGAGACGTGCCCCACGCACTTCCTCCTCGGCGCGACCTGGACAACTGTGCAGGAACCGAACGGTTATACCTGGTACAAGGACTACTCCGGCACCGTCTGCATGCTGAACAGCTCAACGACGATTGGCAGTCCAATCGAAGTCGGGACCTGTTCCTACCCGGCAGTGTCTGAGCTGTTCGACGCCTCCTACTACCCGTAAACCCAACCTTCCCTGAACATCCGGCGCGGGTAGAATAGAGAGGAAAGACTCCAGGGCCCGCGCCGGGTCTTGAGGGCGAGGTTAACAAAGTAAAGAGTGCCCTTGTGGAACCAATTTGGGGTGCTATATAATAAGTATATGCGTGATATTAAGAACTTCGACCCATTCTCTTGGGCTGTAGGCTTTTGGGAAGGAGAAGGAACCGTAGGAGTAGTCAGATCGGAATCGTATCGCAAGAGATACCTACAACTGCATGCAACGCAAGCCGACCTAGAACCGTTGAACAAGTTGTATCTAGGCTTCCAGTGTGGTCATATAACGGGACCATACAATAGGGGGAAGAAGCCCGTTTGGCACTGGACAGTATCAGGTGAACCTGCCTGGGAATTGATGAACGATATGTTGCCGTTCTTGTCAGACAGGAGACGCGAGCAACTTTACACCAAGGCGCTCGAAGTTTTGGAAAGTAGGGATCGAGACGTTTTCCGTTGGATGCACTACGCAAGAGTTGAATTGTCCGACGGACGCGTATTGGAGTTTGATCCAGACATTCACTTTGAGTGGTCGGATTAAGCAGTAAGTACAAGGAGGAACACGATGTCAAATGGGGTGGAGGTAGTTGACCTTGTTCACGAGGTACATGTCTCGGAGCTTAGGTCCTACAGAGCATGTCGTACACGGTGGAACTGGTTGTTCACAGAGGACAGACAACCACTAGTTACTCCTACACCGCTCGAGTTCGGTGTAGCGTTCCACAGGGCGATGCAGGTGCTCTACGATCCGAAGACTTGGCACCTAGACAAGTACGTTCTGGGCGTGCGTGCCGAGTCTGCGTTCATCGAGGCCTGTAAGGAACAGCGTGCCAACTTCATCCGCGTGACCGACAAGTTCGGCCTTAGCGATGAAGAGGAAAAGGACTACGAGACTAGCCTTGAGCTAGGTGTCGGGATGATCCGGTGGTACGCCAAGAACCATCTTCCGCAAGGAATGTTTGCCCCTGTGGAAGTCGAGGCGAAGTTCCGCGTGCCCGTCCTCGACGAGTTTGGTAGCCAGTTGTACTGTAGGTGCAACCGTTGTCGTGAGAAGGCCTACCAAGCCTGGATAAGAGAGAATACGACGGGTCTTCCAAGTGATGCTGTTCTTAGCCGTGCTACGTGGCAAGAGCTCGTATACAACGAAGGTTGGATAGGCCTTCCTGTCGTCTACGAAGGTCGCATCGACGCACTGATGCAGGACCAGTTTGGCGGTTACTGGATCGTCGACTGGAAGACGACAATACGAATGATGTCCGCTGATACGAGCGTCGCAGAAGTTATCCTCGAGACAGACGACCAGATCGAATCCTACTGCTGGGCGTTGCGCGTCATGCTCGGTCTCAACATTCGTGGCTTCATGTATGTCGAGCTGCGGAAGGACTTCCCCAAGCCGCCGACACGAAACAAAGTCGTCCGTCTAGGGTGTTCGTTCTCCGTAAGCAAGTCGCAAGGAACAGACTTCCAGACGTTCCGAGACACAGTCATGGCGCAAGACCCGATTGCCTATCGGGACGGCCTGTACAACGACTTCCTCGACTGGCTAAAGGAGAACGGAACGCGCTTCATCGAAGTGCACAAGGTACCGAAGCCTCCTCAGACCCTTGACAGCGTGGGACACAACATCTTCCTGCAGGCTCGAGAGATGATCAACTCGCCTGCAATCTATCCCAGCCCAGGTCGGTTCGCATGCTCTTGGTGTGCGTTCGTTAGTCCGTGTATCGACAAGCGCGCAGGTCGTGATTACCAGTACGCGATCGACACGATGTACGAAGTCAAGCCGCGGTACTACGAGCTCCAAGAGCCTAGTACAGATAGGCGTGTCTAATGAACATACGAGACATGTCCTACGGCGAACTAGCTAGTCGCAAGAAGAAGTTGGAAGAAGTACTCGAAGTCCTTACTCACTACGACCTCGACTCCGTATGTCAAGAACTCGGTGAGATCAACTACCTACTCGCACCCGACAAGTACGCATAAGGAGGACAACATGCCAGGCATTGACGACGACCTGTTTCCTGCGGGTATCCAGCCTGCAACAGCTACGGTAGTAAAGGAAGAGCCTTCCGATACAGCTGTCGCCAGTCAGGAACTAGAAACTCGACTGCAGCAGGACGAGACCAGGAAGCAGCAACTAGGTCCTGCAAGGCAGTTCGCAGGTGTTCCGATGGCACCGATCCGTACTATCGAGGTGTTCAACACCAACACCTTGCTGTACGGTAGGCCAGGAAGCGGCAAGACCTTCCTGACGGCGACAGCTCAGCTGTCGAAGCACATGGCGCCGATGATGTACGTCTCCTGCGAGGCAGGCTCGTCGACAATTCGGCAGGTCTCTGCAGACATCATGATCCTTCCCGACCCCACGGTTGCTGGCTCGGTTACCTGGGAGCAGTTCGAGGCGATCTACGACGAGCTCGACAGACAGTGCTACAACACGAAGGACGGTCCCGAGTTCCGAACCGTAGCAGTCGACACGGGAACCGAGCTACAGAAGATCAACATGGAATGGGTCATGAAGCAGACTCTGGCTGCTCACCCGGACCGTGACCCTGACGTTCCAGGTCTTCACGACTGGGGTAAGTCCTCGAACCGTATGCGTACAGTCATTCGCCGGTTCCGCGACTTGCCAATGAACTTCATCTTCGTTTGTCACGAACAGGAAGACCGTGACAACAGAGGCCTTCTCTGGAAGAAGCCAGACCTCCCAGGGAAGCTGACGAACCAGGCAGCTGCCTTCTTCGATCAGGTAATGTATCTGTACACCAAGCAGGTCTCGGAAGGAGACGAGACCTCCGCATCGAACATCAAGCGCGTCCTGATGACGGGCGCACTCGAAGGGTACGTGACCAAGGACAGGTCAGGAAAGCTCCCCCTGCTCATGGTCGACCCGAGCATGGACAAGATCTTCTCACTCATCACAGGAAGCTAGAACACACATGTCAGTCAAAGTCAACGTCTCAGATCGCGAAGACTCTGCAGGTAGTTACCAGCCGCTGCCCTCGGGCAACTTCCGCTGCGTCATCACCGACGTCGACCCTCGTGAGAGCCAGTCGGAGGCCAACCCTGGCAAGCCGATGCTCTACTTCACGATGACGGTCCAGGACGGTCCGTACGCGGACCGCGAGATGGGCGTCAACGCTTGCCTCTGGGAAGGCGCGCTGTACACGATCATCAACCTGCTCAAGGCGATCGGCGAGTACGAGAACTGCAAGGACGCGAATGGTCTCGACATCCCCGACGCACCCGAGTTCTACCTGGGTCGCGAGCTCAACGTTCGTCGCGGCGTCAACAGGAAGACGAAGGAGAAGAACCCCGAGGACGACCCGGCGAGCTGGATCGAGGTTCGTGGCTTCTCGAAGTACGAGAAGACCGCAGGCGCCGACGGCAGCGTCCCGAGCAAGTCTTCCAACCTTCTCCCATAGCTGGGTCTGCCTTCTTACCTCCTTGTAAGGCAGGCCCAAATAGGGCGGCCGAGTCGCGGGGCTTAACAGCTGGCCGGCATTACTCCGTTTCATCGGCGTTCAGGAACCCCCCCACCTGAGCGTGCCGATAGCAGAGAGCGACTGGACGGGCCGGAAGCCGCCTACTAACACGAATTGAGATGAGGAGCTATGGATGCCCGGGCTAACTTCCTTTTTCCAATCTGTATACGGCAATACAACGGGCTACATGTGCATTGCTTCTCGTAAGACCGGTGGACGTTTCACGGAGAAGTTTTTCGAGTATCCAGGGCAAGTCAATGACGCAATGGCATTCATGCGCACCAAGACGATGGTTGAGAACGTTTACTTCTGTCCTCAGCTCTTGGTGGAAAAGAAGAGGGTCAAGTCGAATGTGGATCTTGTTCAGTGCGTTTGGGCGGATCTTGATGACTGTCCTCCGAATCGTCTACTTGTGCATCCTTCTATTGCTCTACAAACTAGCCCGGGTCGTTACCAGGCGATCTGGACGCTTGCCGAGCCGGTGGCAGGAGAAGACGCGGAAGCGATAGCACGTAGAGTCGCCTACGGACATTCACAAGAAGGATCGGACAGATCAGGATGGGACCTTACACAGCTACTCAGGATACCGGGAACACTCAACTTTAAGTACATGGACGGCGGGGAAGTTCCCCAAGTAGAAGTTCTTGAGTGGAACCAGACCGCGTTCACGCTTGCAGACTTCAAGGGTTACCCGCAGGTCGAAGGGTACGAATACCTAGACATTCCCTTCCCGGACTACGTTCCTGAAGAGGGCGAAAAGATACTAGAGCGGTTCAGATTCCGAATCAACGGTGCTGCCTTCACGATCTTCCACAGGGAGCCCGAGAGGGATCGTTCCGCCGTGTTGTTCCGGCTCGAGATGTTCTGTTTCGAAGCTGGAATGAGTATGGCAGAGACTTTCCAGGTCTGTCGCGATGCGATATGCAACAAGTTTCGTGACGACGAAGTAAGACTCTGGAAGGATGTCTGCCGAGCAAGGTCGCGGTTTGACGAGAACAGGAAGGTACAGACTCTTCCACCGTCGGGAGAGCAGCCAATCCTGAGTGACGCAGAGAAGAGAATAGTAGGACAGCTTCCACCGACTTTCATAGACAGGTATGTAGAGTGGGCGAAGACAGTAGGCGACGCTGCAGAGCAGTACCATGTAGCTACCGCTTTTGTGGTACTGTCATCCCTGCTAGCGGGGTCTCTGAGGATTCCAACGAGCTTTGGTGTTATCCTGCCCAACCTATGGTTCCTTATTCTCGCCGACACGACCCTGACGAGGAAGTCGACAGCAATGGAGCTAGGTGTAGACCTAGCTATGGAAATAGACGATTCGATTCTGATGGCGACGGACGGATCGCTAGAGGGATTGATGACAGCTCTACAGACTAGAGCAGGAATGCCATCGATCTTCCTGCGTGACGAGTTCACTGGTCTAGTAGAGCAGATGCACAAGAAAGACTACATGTCAGGCTTGCCTGAGTTCTTCGCCAAGATTTACGACGGCAAGATGATGAAGCGACTCTTGAGGAAGGAGGAGATTACGATTCGGGATCCTCGCTTGATCGTGTTCGGAGGCGGCATCAAGTCAAAGATGACACGCATCCTGAACTACGAACACGTCGAGAGTGGGTTCCTGCCACGCTTCATTATTGTCACCGCGAACAGCGACATCACTAAGGTCAAGCCGCTCGGTCCCCCTGTGGAGACCAGTATGCGAGGTCGCTCGGAACTCATCGCGGAGCTCCGAACCGTATCGCAGCGACACTCAGGAATCGTTCCTCTGCTGAATAATGGTAAGGTAGTCGGAACTACTCGACAGCCTACCGACGTAACGATGACGCAAGAGGCATGGGGACGTTACAATGAACTTGACCAGACCTTGATGCAGATAGCAATCGACTCTGGCGAACTGGCAGAGGTGCTAGTTCCGATGAACGCGAGACTATCGATCAATATCCTGAAGTGTGCGATGCTCATCGCTGCTAGTAGGAGCGAAGGACCAGAAGTCGAAATATCGTACTACGACCTGATCAAGGCGGCGTCGTATGCAGATGACTGGAGGCGTTATGCACAAGAGATAGTTGTCAACGTGGGAAGAAGCGATCTAGAGCACAAGATCGACGTAGTCCTGAAGGCCATCCAGAAACGCGGATCCTTGCCGCGATCTAGGATCATGCAGACTTACCATATCCTTTCGAGGGAGATGGACGAGATCGAGAAGACCTTGATCGGTCGTGGTCTCGTAACAAGGGGTGGTGAAGGACGTGCAGTCACATACAACTCACTTCTCGACTTACGAAAGAGGAACAGCATGTCCCGGAATGGTGTAGCAGTCGTCAGCGGCGGACTCGACAGTGTCACGATGCTGTACGACGGACTCTTCAATCTCGGCTGGCGCCCTACGGTCGTCTCATTCAACTACGGTCAGCGTCACGTTAAGGAAGTCGACGCTGCGCACGACATCTGCAAGCTGCTAGGTCTGACGCACCACGAAGTCGATCTAGCGGACTACGGCAAGATGCTAAGCCACTCCAACTCAGCACTCGTCGACCCTGACGCGAAGGTACCCGAGGGTCGATACGACGGCGAGAACATGAAGTCGACCGTCGTGCCGAACCGGAACATGACGATGCTGTCGCTCGCTACCGGCATCTGCATCGCCGAGAAGGGTAGCTTCGTCGCGACGGCAGTACACGCAGGGGACCACGCGATCTATCCCGACTGCAGGCCGGACTTCATCGGCGCGTTCGCACAGACCGTTAGGCTTGCGAACGAAGGGTTCCTCGTCGAGGACTTCAGCATCGAAGCTCCGTTCGTCTACAAGACCAAGACGGACATCGCCAGGCTCGCTGCGGAGCTAGGCGTTCCGTTCCACAAGACCTGGTCCTGCTACGTAGGCAAGGACGTTCACTGCGGACGATGCGGCACCTGTGTCGAGCGTCTCGAGGCGATTCACGACGCAGGAGCGGCAAGCCTCGACGAGACGGTCTACAAGGACCGCGACTACTGGAAGGAAGCGCTAGGCCGGTGACCTACTCCGTTAGTAAGGAATTCAGCTTCTCGGCGGCACACCAGCTGAGGGGCCTACCACTCAGCCATCCGTGTTCACGTCTGCACGGACACAACTACACGGTCTCTGTCGAGATCATCGCAACGGCTCTCGACGACGTCGGGTTCGTTATCGACTACAGGGACCTCGACGTCGTCAAGGAGTACCTGGACGAGAAGTTCGACCACCGCTGCCTGAACGACCAGATAGATGTAAATCCGACGGCTGAGAACTTGGCCAAGTGGATTCACAACTTCATCGCCCAGAGCATCATTGGCGTGACGCTCAGGAGGCTGCACGGTACCTACAACCTCGTCGTCGGCGTCTCTGAGACACCCAAGACCTGGGCAACCTATTCGGAGTGACCATGCAACCTAGAGTGCCAAGGGTAAGACTCCTAGAACACTACGTCAGTACGCAAGGTGAGGGACCTAAGGTCGGAATGCTGACGCAGTTTGTCAGGTTCGCAGGCTGTAACCTGAAGTGTCCCGGATGGCCATGCGATACGCCGTACGCTATCGAGCCGGAGCTGTTCAGACAAGAACAAGTGACTCGTGACGCAGGCCAGCTAGCAGACAGGATCGCAGGCCAGTACACAGTAACTGGTGCGACGAACATCTGCTTCACTGGAGGAGAGCCTCTCCTCCAGCCGCAAGATGTGCTGGCCTGTACGATCAACGAGCTACTCGAATCATACGGCTTCTTCAGGTTCGAGATGTTCACGAACGGCACGCTGCCAATCGCTCCGGAGCTCCTCGACGAGGTCGACTTCGTAGTGGACTGGAAGCTTCCTGGTTCAGGAGAAAACCCTGATGACCAGATACGTATCGAGAACCTGGAGCTGATCGACACAGCCAACAACTCCATCAAGTTCACGGTCTCGAACGTCGATGACCTGAAGATGGCAAAGGGCATCTGGGTCAACCACCTGATGGAGAGTCCGCTTCAAGTCTTCTGCGGAGTCTCCTGGGGCAAGCTGGGCAACGACGTCGTACTCGACTTCATCAAGGCCAATCGACTCCCCTGGCGTCTCAACGTCCAGACTCACAACTACATCTATGGAGGTCCGACGCAACGTGGAATCTGACCCCAATGCTGTTGTCGGTCTCGATGCACACGAGTATGGTGCATCGCTGGTCGACACAGCCGAATACCTCCTCAGTCGGATCGCGGGACTCGACGTCAACGATCCACAGGAAGCAGACACACCCAGGCGCTTCATCGAGGCATTGCGCGAGATGACAACGCCTGAGACGTTCGAGTTCACGGTGTTCGATTCTGACTGTGACGAGATGGTCGTAGTCAAGAACGTGAAGTTCGCTACCTTGTGTAGGCATCACGTTCTACCGTTCATGGGCGTCGCACACCTGGCTTACGTACCTGACGGCAAGATCGTTGGCCTCAGCAAGATCCCCAGGCTTATCGACCGCGAGTGTCGACGCCTAAACGTCCAGGAGGAGCTTACGGTTCGTATCGCAAGGATCTTCGAGACGCTAGTGGAGCCTCTCGGTGTCGCTGTCATCATGGAGGCAACACACACATGTATGTCAATCCGAGGAGCCCGATCAAACGGGAGTACCACGATCACTTCGGCGATGCTAGGCGTCTTCGGCAACCACTCAAGAACCGCGAAGGCGGAGTTCCTGGAGGCGATCCGGTGACGCTACAGGAGATCGTCGCGCAGTGCATGAGGGACTCAGCTACCTGGTTCCCAGACAAGGCATTCGACTTGGCGTTCCAGACTCTCTCGCTCTGTGGCGAAGCTGGCGAGTTGGCTAACAAGGTCAAGAAGGTCGAGCGAGGATCGGATCCTGCTAACGACCTGTTCCCAGGAATAGTAGAGGAGGCAATTGACACCTTCATCTACCTGATGGACGTATTCGCAATACTCGGCGTCGACCCGGAGGAAGCATACCATGCAAAGCGAGCCACCAACTTCCGACGCTTTGAACCAGATCCAACAACTGTTGGCAGCGGCCGACCAGGAGTTTCGGGATCAGTGTCAGGCTCGCCTGGAGAAGGGTGAAGCGCAGTACGGATCGACCGCCTTCCTAAGTGTCGATACTCTCGACGAGGCGATGCAGGAGGTCATCGATCTTGTCAACTACGGCCGCTTCACCTACATCAAGCTCTACATGCTTCGACAGGCGCTAGCCAAGATCACGTCGAAGCATCCCGCTACAGACGCGCAGGGGTTCGTCTCGATGAAGGAGTTCATGCAAGGTGGCTAAGCAGCATCACTACTGGAACCCAGGCTGGGCATGGCTCATCCTAGCCATCATCGTCGTGGTCTACGTAGTCGTCTTCGACGTCCACGCAACTGTAGCAGGAACCGAAACGATGTCTGGTCGCATGCGCGACTGGATCTTCGATGCAGTAACAGGTCCGTTCATCGTCGCAGGGTGGGTCGCGATCTTCGTCGGCCTCATGTGGCACTTCTTCACAAGGAATGTAGGTAACAGATGACAACACAACCTGGACAGCCCGTACAAGGTACGCTCGTCAAGACTGGCTTCTGGAACGGCGTCGGGCAGTACTCCAAGGGCATCGTCGCCGTAACAGCGGCCGTGGTAACAGCTCTCCAGCCATACTACGGTAACCAGCACTGGTTCGCAGCTCTCACTGCAGGGCTAGGGGCCGTCGGCGTCATTCTCGTCAAGAATCATTCTTAGCCGTCAAGTGGGGTCGACAATCCGGTAAGGGTGTACACACACGAGGATTCGCAGGTCAGGCACCACCCCGCTAACCAGAAAAGGATAGTAACATGGAAGTAGCGCTGATCCCGCCTTACTGCATGCTCGATGCCGTCCTCCCTGGGCGCAAGTATCGCATGCTGCTTCCTGAGTGTCTCAAACACGTAGCGTACAAACGCGCCTACCAGAGACTCGAATCAGGCTTCACGATGCTCGACAACGGCATGTTCGAGCACGAGGCAATGTCGAACGAGGCACTGATCGAACTAGGACTCGAGTACAACGTAGACGAGCTAGTGATGCCTGACGTTCGAGGTGATATGGATCAGACGTTCAGTCGTGTCGAAGAGTTTCTCAACGTGTACTGCGCCATGAAGTTCGAAGACAACGAGCCCGGTCTGATGATCGCGTTCCAGGTTACCAACGTCGACGAGATACCGAAGTTCATTACTCGCGCGACGGCTCTGGAGTACGAGTACTTCAATCGCCGAGGAGTATTCACCTACGGTATTCCGCGCAGGCTAGCTGAAGGGCTAGGCCAGTCAGACATGCGAGTAATCATTGCAGACTGGCTCCAGGTGATGGCACCGCACAACCCCGTACACCTACTCGGCTTTGCGCGGACAAGTATCCAGCACATCTTGTCCTCCAACGAGATCGTCATGCTATCGAAACGTATCAGGTCGATAGATACCGACGCACCTTTCGTCTGGTCAACGAGGGGCGCGCATCTCGAGTACGACAGCCTCATGGTAGAACGACCTCTGAATTACTTCCAGCTTCCATCCTTCCGCTTTGATAGGGGAGTAGTTATGGACAACATCGAAACGTTGGACAGGTGGGCGCATGCCTGAACGCAAGCACCCGCTGGCAGAATGTGAAAGTTGTGATCTTCGTGACACAGGACGATACGTTCCAAGCGCTCTGCCAACGGCTGAAGGAAATGGCATCGCAGTTGTGGGAGAGGCTCCAGGAGCTAATGAAGCACGCCTTGGAATCCCTTTCACGGGCGTTTCCGGAAAGCTTCTGGACAAAGTACTTCAACACTACCACATCGACAGAGACAGCACCCTCCTCACCAACGCATGCAGCTGCCGACCCCCAAACAACGCAACGCCTTCCGCGAGCTCGGTCGCAGCGTGTCGGCCCCGTCTCCTGGCGGAGCTACAAGAGTCGGATGTACGACGCGTGGTGGCTCTGGGTAACGTTGCCTCGCATACCCTGTTGGGAGGCAAGGATGGAATCACGAAGCTCCGCGTTGGACCGCCAAGGCGTCCACAGGGAGCTGCGTTTGAGGTGGTACCGACATTCCACCCCGCGGCCTGTCTTCGTCCCAAGGGCGAGAACTACTTCCCTTCGATCGTCAGCGACTTCGCTAAGGTCAAAGGACTAGTCGGTGAATGGCAGGAACCAGAGTTCGTCGTACTCGATGACGCCAGAAGCGCTCTTGGAGGACTGGCTGAACTCTCACGACGAACCCTTCCGATCACAGTTGATATCGAGTCAGATATCGATAAAGACGTATCGTTCGAACACCCAACACGACACACTCTTCTCTGTGTGGGCATCGGATACGAACGGCGCAAGGTGTGTGTGTTCGGCGAGCGTGCCCTACGAGACAGCACTGTCGTCGCCGAGCTCGGTAAATATCTACGCGAACACCGTCGCGTCATTGCTCAGAACGGCAAGTTCGATCTTGCTGGGCTTTATTCCAAAGGCATGCGAGACATCGATCTCTGGTTTGACACTATGCTCGCATCCTATTGCCTTGACGAGCGGCAAGGTATCCACGGTCTCAAATACCAAGCAGTAGAGCGGCTGGGTGCTCCCAGATATGACGACGAGATCAAGCGCTACGTTCGCCCGGGCCACGGCTACGGTTCAATACCACGTGACATACTGTACCGGTATAACGCCTACGACTGCGCTGCCACGTACGAGCTGTTCCTTCTGCAGAGCGAGCTACTCGATCAAGAGCCAGGGCTGCGTGCACTACACGATTTTCTGTGCCGTGCATCCAACCAACTCATGTATGTGGAGCTCAACGGAATCGGCGTGGACCTGGGCTATAATGACGAACTCAGAGAAAGGTTTGAAGCATCTCTTCAGGTCCTTGAGCAGGATTTGGCAACCCTTGCCAAAAGATCCGACTTCAATCCCCGCTCACCGCAACAAGTTGTATCTGTCCTCGAGGGTTTCGGATTCCGAGTTCCAACTAAGCGGAACCAAGCAGGAGGAGTTAGCAAGACTACAGACGTCGAAGCGCTACAGTCCCTTCTGGAGAAGGCAAGCGGAGACGCTGCCGAGTTCCTCCAGGCTCTACTCGTACAACGAAAGGAGGCTAAGTCGTATGGCACCTACGTCAAAGGTATACGTAAGCGTGTGTATCGAGGGCGTGTATTTCCGACCTTCCTTCTACATGGGACGACGACGGGTCGTCCAAGTTGTCGCAATCCTAACTTGCAGAACATCACCAGAGGGGAAACCCTTCGCAAGCAGTTTGTACCAGTACACGCCGACAACGTCTTCGTCCAAGCTGACTATAAGCAGGCAGAGCTACGAGTTTTCACGTGGTTGGCTAAAGAGCCTTATTTTCGGGACATATTCAATGATCCCACTCGGGACATCTTCAACGAGCTCTCACCAGTACTGTATGGAAACATATCGGGACTGGACAAGGCTGCACTCAAGGAACTGAGGATCCGAATCAAGGCCTACGTATATGGTCTCGGGTACGGCCGAGAGGCAAAGAGCATCGCCGACGAGTTCGGCATCCCTGTGGCAGAAGCTGCAAGGGGTATGCGTGAGTTCTTCAAGGTCATACCGAACATAGTCGAGTTCCGCGAAGCGACGCGACAAAAGGTCCTAGCAGGTGAGGACCTAATTTCGCCGTTCGGTCGTCATCGTCGGTTCTGGCTTATCACCAACCAGAACAAGAAGGACGTCCTCAACGAGGCGCTCGCTTTCCTTCCTCAGTCGACGTCTTCCGATATCTGTCTATCGGCACTCATCGAGCTCCGACCGAGGCTTAAGGGTATCGGTTGGATTCGTAATCTGGTTCACGACAGCATCCTAGTGGAGACGCACAAGGATAACGTGGATCGAGTCCAAGACCTCTTGCAGCATCATATGCTAGAAGCTGCAAGGAGGGTCGTCGGCGACTATGTGAAGTTCGCCGTCGACATCACTACTGGCGACAACTGGGGAGTTCTATGACTCACGGTCGCCTGCGTCCAATCAAGTGGCTCGAAAGAGAACTAGGAGTCAGGCAAATGGCAGCAGCGTCCAACGTCCAGATCAGCTTCGACAAGAGCGTGTACGCTCCCGGAGACACGATCACGGCGACGGTCAACTGGCAATCGGGAGAGGTGGTTCAGACGGCTACGTTCAGCCTGTCGGTGACGGTGTCGAACCAGAACAACGAAGAGGTCAGCGCCTCGGCCACGTTCCAGGTCGCCACGAACCCCGCGACGGACACGTTTACCGTTACGGCAACCGACGACGGCAACCGAACCTGGAACGTCGAGAACGGCGCCGACGGCGTCTCGGCGACGATCACCACGACCGCGTAACTCCACAGGGAGGTGAAGAGGGCGCTCTCGGAAGGGGGCGCCCTCGCCTGTTATGGCAAGAGGTACAGCAGCGAAGGTAGGAGATCGGTTTACCAACGCGAACGGATACACCTACGAGAAGACTGAAGATCGAAGCTGGATCGCAGTTCACATTCTGATCGCAGAGGAAAAGCTAGGCCGTAAGCTCCGCGAAGGGGAACGAGCATCGTTCAAAGACGGCGATCGTTCTAACTTGGATCCCGATAACATCGTCATCAAGGTCAGGCTCGGCAAGAAGTCGCCGCGAGCTCGACTAGCTGCGGTCAACGTTATGATCCAGGACCATCGGGAGCAGCTCGAAATACTAGAAGAAGAGAAGAAGGAACTGGAGACCCAAATCGCAGCGCTGTGAAGCTAAAGCTATAGACTCCTTAGTTAGACGCGATTCTATAGAGTCTAATCGCTTGAGCACGCAACCAAAGGGGTTCACTGCGCGCTTAAAAAGTCCTAGCTTAGACTCAATTAGAATCTGTTAGCTCCAGAAATAGAAAGCGCAGGGAACAAGTGAAGGCGATCGCCATAGACCCTGGCGGAACTACGGGGTGGGCAACATTCGAAGTAGATACATACGACTCGACAGGCGATGTGAGGTGGCACGGTAAGTCTGTACAGGACTGCTTCAAGAGCTTCGGCCAGCTAACTGGTGATATGCACCACGCCGAGCTACGTGAACTCCTACGGAGTGAGCGCCCGGACATACTCATCGTCGAGCGCTTCGAACACCGAAACAACGACTTCTCCCTGCTAGTGTCCCTCGAGTACATTGGCATCTGTAAGGAGTACGCTCAGACGTTCAAGATCATTCTGGTCATGCAAGGAGCCAGTCAGGCGTTCCCGTTCGACGAAGCAGGCCAGAAGCTGGAGAGACTCGGTCTAGTCCTGAAGCCCTACAAGACGTGGAAAGATGCTAACGCAGCTCGCAAGCACCTGGTCTTCTATCTTGCCACGCAGCAACGCTTCCCCAAGATCCGTCAGGTACTCTTGATGCTGTTCAAGACGTAGCAGAGAGGCCCTGCTTGGTAGGGAGGACAGACACTGCCGCACGCATCCGTCTAGACCAAGCAGGGCCCCTCACTCCGGTGGGGGAGCCAACCGGAGGTTACACGTCGCCGAGAGCCACGAGCGCTGCCCGCGTCCTAGGTCCGGCGATGCCGTCGATCTGGAGCCCCTTCAGCTCCTGGAAGTTCCTGACGGCTGTCTGCGTCTGAGTACCGAAGGCGTGATCGACAGCGATACCACGCACGCCTACCAGACCGGAGTTCCGCAGAGCTGTCTGCAGTACGCCGACGTCGACACCCTTCATGTTGAGCTTGAGTATGACGGTCGGGGGCCACATCGCCCACGTCAGATCCGTCGATGGAGGCGTTACCACCTTGCTCGGATGCCACGCCGTAGGTACCAGCTGGTCGATCGTGTACCGAGTCGTACTCGTGTCGCAGTACCCCGCGCCTGGCCAGCTGATACGGTTCGTGCCCACCGCCCCGTTAGTGCTCTGCCACAGGGTGTGCGGATTCGATGGTTCGTTCGCACCGTAGGCCGCGACCCAGGTGTGCCGTGTCGAGTTGAAGATCGACTCCAGGTACGCCGTCGCGTAGGAGGCACCTGAGTACAGCCACGATCGTTCGTTGAGCCCGAGCTTGTCGAGGCCGAAGTGGGCGTCTACGTAGTTGAACCAGGCGTTCGCCCTACCGACCTGGTTACCTGAACCTTCCTCGAGGTCCAGAATCGGAATGTCTCCGGCGTTGAGTCGACCGACCCATCCGCAGAAGACCTCGGCCTGAGCCGTTGCGTCCTGGTCGGCTCGCAGGTAGTGGTAGAGACCTGTCCACTGGAACCCCTGCACTACAGCCTGTGGACGGTACCTGTCGATCAGCAGGTCCTTGTGGTCGTGACCGTAACCGACTCGCAGGATGATCGCTGGCGTCATCCTCCTCACTCCTGCGATGTTTACGTTGCCCTGCCACTCACTGAAATCTGGAATCAGCATGCTCTTCTTCCTCTCCCCTTCTTGTTTCGATGTTCCTCTGCGCCCTCCAGATTAGGAAGGTGCGCCATAGGACAATGATCGGTATCGACCAAAGCGATACGACCAATATCCATTCGAAGTACAGTGTTTCGGGATTCATCCCTAGAACCCTGTGCAACCAGGAGGGCAACACGGCTATTGCCACGACCAGGTCGAATATGACTAGATTCCAACCCCACGAGCTCTGGTACCAGGGCCAGAATCCTATCTTCGGAAGTCCTATAAGCGGGAACAGTATGGCAATAGGAAAGGCTACCGCTACTGCATCATTGAGCAGATCAAGTAGTAGCTCTGCCTGTGTCACTCTGGCCTCTCTTCTGGATGATTCCGTCCAGTAGTTCAGTTACATGATTCTCTTTGATCATCTGGTCGAATGACCTCTTGAGCTCATGTGCCTGAACTAGTTGCTGCTCTGCCTGCATACGTGCAGCACGTGCTTCCGCTACACCATTCGTCTCCACCTTTACACGTCCGCTCTTTCGCCGGCGGAAAATCATGGTTCGATCTCCTTACGGAGGCCTTGCATGACGTCTCTTACTATCTGACTTGTCTGGGTCTGTACGCTTGCTATCTGCTGGTTTACCTGAGCGGCACGTTTCCACTCATCACGCTCCTCTCTCATAGCCGCCAGGTCTTCCTTCATCTCGTCTATACGACTCCTAGGAACTATCTGTCCTGTTATAAACAGTGCCAACATGGCTATAGCGACGACACCACTAACACTCTGTCCTAGTAGTTGTACGACCTCGCCAGCCGTCATTTATGGACCCTGCCTCACGAACGAACTAGTAATGCCGCTAACCGTTTCTCCGGTTGACGTTACGTCCCAGAATCCTGCGAGTGAAACCGTGTGGTCTACAGTCGTATCCAACGACACAGCATTGTGACCATACACGACAGCCTGTCCGGGCGAGTTACCACGGTTGAGAGTCGTGTCTCCTATACCGCCCGTCATGTCCAAGTTGTACGTCCCACTAGCGCCGTTAGTCATACAAGTCATCTTCAGCTTCACGACACCTGCGAACCCGTGAGATGCAGCACTAACGATTACTGTACCAAAGGGAACAATGCTCACGATCCCACTCGCATCAAACTGTGCACCCAGAGTGAGGATGTGAACTACTGCACCCATCGTGCCGACAAGTGGCACCTCGAGCTCGTACAGTGTACCAGGGTTGGAGTCGTTAGCGTAGATGGGCCAAGCGAACGACAAGGGCGTGTTGGTAGTTGCAACGTTACCAAGAGTGTAGGTACCTATGTCAGTCTGGTTCGGTGGTACGCTGTTGTAACCAGGACTCTGAATCTGCAGCTGCTTGACCGACTGCTGCATATCCTTGATGGTGCGAATGATGTCGAACGGCTTCGCATACTGGTACCTAGGCATCAGCTACCCCCTGTGGCCTCGTCGAAGACGAGCGAGATCGTCTCGACACCCTGGTTCTCATCCGGAGGCTGTATCGTCCAACCGATAGCGCGCACTTTGAACGTGAGACCGTTCGGGAACCTAGGATCAGTGACGTTACAGACCACGTAGTCACCCAAGCCGTATGAACCGAACATAGGGAACGCGTTTCCCAATAGTTCAACGGCGTGACTAACGACTGGAACAGGAAGAGCGCTCAATTCGGATGAAGCGTGTGCATTGATCGTAGCTTGTACTGTTACACCGTTATAGTTGTTGACACCCTCCCAGAGTGGGTATCCACTTGCCAAGCTGTTGTTGTCTGTCGCTACACCTGTAGTCGTTGTAGCGCCGGTACCGTCACCAGTAGCCCACCATCTATTGTTCCCGGCCGACGAGTTCTCCGTGTACACGTAGTCCTTAATCGGACCAGGATAGTCGACTACCAAGTCAGTTGCGCCTACAGGGTTACCGATCGGAGTACCGACGATGAGGTTCTTGGTGGGACTCCCATTCGTATCTTCGCCCCAAGCGATCGTCCAGTCAGGTCCACCAGTTAGTGACGTGATAGAGGTAATCAGGTTCGCATACGACGTCGATAGATCGTACCCGTTAACCGTGAGCGTCGTAGCAGGATCCACTGGTGGGTTCGCACCGATGTTCACGCCAATGTTGCCGTTCGCTACACCTTGGAGTTGCTGCCAAAGGAAGTTGATCATCGCCCCTTGGCCCATAGAGTAGTTCTTCACGGCAGTCCCAATAGCCGATCTCGGGAATCGCCTAGCTGCATAGCACTCGAACGTTTGACCAGTCAACGTAATGGCCTTACCGTTAGACTGGTACTCGCGACTGAGGATGATCCCACCCCATACGATCTGGTTCCCTCGATAGGCCCAGAACGCCGTCTTACCAGGAGCAGTCCTAGCGATAGCCTCATTGTCGTCTAGACGAGGATCCGATAGCTTCATACCTGCAGACATGTTACCAGCGTTGTTCAACTGGCAATCCAGAGAAACGTTGTTAACAGGTAGCTCGCCCAGGATCTTGTTCGTCACGAGGTCTGTTGCTAGGTAGTTGTACTGTGCAGTCATAGGGTGTCCTAGGTGACAGGAATGATCGCGTTCAGCTCCGCGAACCACGTTCCGACAACTGTGCCGGACGACGAAGCCGTGATCACGCCTGCGTTGTTCATAGACATGTGTGCACGGTTGAAGTTCGTGTCGTAGTAGGCTCCAAAGTCTACTGTACCAGGAGGACGGTAACCTGCAGGTAGCGGGTTGACGTTATTCACGTTCGCCGACCCAGCGATGCCGCTTCTTGTCGCCTGACCACTGAGCTGGAGCACACCATTCCAGAGGCGGTACCGTGGAGTAATCGCACCTGCTGACCAGCCCGAGTCGAGAGTGATGTTGTGCCACGAGTCGACTACGGAAGAGAATGCGATGTACTGGTATGCACCGTTGACGATGACGCCGAGAAGGTTCGTGTCTGTCTCGTACCACATCGTACCGTTAGGCGCCGTCAGCGGAGGCCTTGCAGACGACGTAGTAGGCCAAGGACCTGATAGCGGTTGGTAGAGACGGGAGTCGACGATCGTACCACCACCGTTAGTCACGGTCATGTTGGGCACGACACGGACCAGAGCCAGTGGCGTCGAGTTGGCCGGTGCTGCTGGAGTTGAACCCGGAGCGCTCGACGAGAACACACCAGTAGTAACGACGACGTTCCAGTTTGCAGTGTTGTCACCAGGATCGACGACAACAGCATCGACGCGGTCGGTTCGCCACTGCGTTGCTGAGACCGCTGCGAGAGCCAAGTTGAACGTCGCAGTGTTGTAGCCGGCGTACATGCCGTTCCACGCCGTGGTGTTTGGCATGTATACGAGGCCCGTTCCGACCTGCACGTTCAGAGAGGCAAGACCGGTAATCTGCATCGCGTTGCCGAAGACAGGGTTCACACCACCGCCGGGAGCAGTGGATGCGTTAGCCACAGGGCTTGAAGCCTCACCTGCAAGCATCATGCGGAATAGCGCTGCCGGGTGGTCTGTCCTTCCCTGACACGCCCAAGGTGGGTTGACGGCTGTCATGGTACTCCTACCAGTAAGTGTTGTTCATGGTTACAGTAGCTGAACCCGTTCCGGAGTCAGCACTGAAGAAGACTGATTCGAATGACTGGGGAGGAACTGCGAACCAGTTCAGTCCCGCCAGCGAGCTACGTCGACTTACAGAGTTGTTCAAGAGCACCGACTTGTTCTTGCAGTTGATCACCAGCTGGTCGCTCGCAGACAGTGTGATGCTGAACGACATCGTAATGCCGTATGCATCTACGAGGACAGGGTTAACAAGTGGTCCCATAAGCGTGATCGTCGGATAAGCCGTATGCGTGCCCGCGTTGAAGACAGTGGTACCATTGTTAGGAACGGACCCGCCGAAGCCCAAGTTGAAGGCCATGTTGAAGTGCATACCGACAGACACAACAGATGGTACCGAGACCTGACTCGATGTCGCTGGCCAGTCGTAGATGTAGGGGTCTCCGGCAAGCACACTGAACTGTACAGGCGTTATACCGATCCGCCTGTTAGTGTCGACGTTGTACTGCAGACCGCCACCCTGACCGTTAACGAACCTCAATGGCTTGTTCGGAAGCTGGAAGTAGAACGGCCTAACGACGTTCGAGTTGTAGTCGGTTCTCAACGAGTCCAGCAGCGTATCCGGATCGCTAGGGTCGGTGTACAAGGTTCCCGTCACGACGACCGTTCGCATCGACAGGTAAGGCGAGTCGACGTAAGTACCGTCCGTACCCTGGTGCTCGTCTGTCGACATCCGAAGCGGAGCAGTGTCTAGACCAGAGACACTCGTGACATCGATGAACGGCATGCCCATACTGTCGGTGTTCAGGACAGTACCATTGTCGCCGAACTGGAAAGTGTAGTTGCCTGTCAGCGTCGGCATTAGCCACTCCTCCTTGCCAGCTCAAACCCTAGCTGCGCGGCATGGTACCGAGGGTTGATCTCCTGCGTCGTGATGTAGAAGTTCTGTTGCGGACCAGATCGCGGATGGCCAGCAGGTGTGATCTCGACATGCTCCATACCGTGCTCGCCAGCACCAAAGACCGTAGGCCTACTGACCGTTCCGCTAAACCCTCCACCGTACCAGTTGAAGCCTAGCTCGTGCGCCCATGCGTTGGAGGGGTTACCATACCTACCACCAATGTAGGAGATGCCCCACGTCTCTTGCGCCCTAACGTTTGCGCTGCCACCTTGGAACGGCTCCCATGCAGCTCGCGGCATCTTCGTGTAGGGTAGTGCCTGAGGAATACCTGTCGCGCCGGAAGCCGCGTTGTAAGCGAACTGGCTCCACCTAGACTCACGGTTCCACAATGCAAGCCAGTCGGCCCACACCGCACCGTTGCCCCAGGCAGGCATGAGCGCCCTAGCCAACGCCTGGTTGGCCCTTGCACTGCCCCCACCAGGTCCGGCGCTAACACCAGGTGTCGACGAAGCTCCGGTAATCATGCTCCAGACCTTGCCTACGACGTGTCTGAAGAGCGCCACAGGGAGTGTAGCAACAAGTGCCGCGAGCGAACCACCTGCACTACCTGATCCCGTTATACCTGTCAGCGCATTGACGAAGGCTGTCGAATTGCCCGTAGCGGCTGCTAGTAGCATCTTGCCTGCAGCGCCGCCCAAGTTGACTAGCCCTTGAAGCGGTCCTAGTGCTGGTCCAGAGATATTCGCACCAGGTCCGACGCGCGCTTGGGCCGCTGATATAGGACCGTTGCTACCGCCTGCGAACCCAGGAACACCCATCAGCTTGAACAGCCAAGCGTAGTTCCTGGTCCTGTGCTTGTCAATGACAGCTTCGCCGGCCTCCAGGAGGGCGGGGATCCTATCGCCACCACCGAACCCGCCTAGCCGCCCTCCTGTGGAGAACGTCTTCACGAACGGCATGTCGATCTTGCTCAAGCCTATCGCGTTGACGACAGTGTTCCACAGGGCCCGGATTCCGTCGTCGTAGACGTACCTGATAACCCAGTCAACTGGACCCTTGAAGACACCTTCGATCGTGCTCCAGATAGCACCGAGATCCTTGACGAATCCCTTAGCACCGCCCTTGATGTCTCCCCAAACGGCCTGCAGGTAGCTCCAGATGCTTTGCCAGATACCGTGAGCGGTGTTGTAGATTGAATGCCAAACGCCGAAGAACAGTTGCTCGATAGCGCCGAAGATCCCTGCAGCAGCAGCCTCAATGGCGTGCCAGATAGCAGTCAGGAACGCCTTGATCAAGTTCCAGATCTGCTTGCCGTAGCTGTAGATATCGACCCATGCCTGGTGCCAGTGACCCGACAAGATGTCGAGGAACACGCTGAAGATGACAACCAACGTATCCCAGGCGACACTGAGAACGAACTTGATCAGTGCCCACCAGATCTTGACTACGGCTAGGAGTACGTTCCAGAAGATCTTCCAGCCTGCAATGATGATGTCCCAGGCGACACTGAATATACCCTCCATGACTGACCAGAAGATCTTGGTTGACAGGAATAGAGAGTTGAAGCCTATCTTGAACAGTGTCTCTATCAGGCCGAAGTAGGTTCTCAGGACAGCGAAGATGATCGCCCAAGTTGTACTGAACACCGTGCTGATGTTACCCCAGACGGTGTTCCAGACTTCCTCAACGGCTGCGCCGTGTGTCGCCCACCACTTGTCGAAATTACCAGAGATCCAGTTCTCTATGTCCTTGAAGACGTTCTCGATCTTCCCCCAAGCACCAGCGATCGAACCCCAGATCATCTGCCAGACGTGATCGATCCAGTGCCACATATCGAACCACATGTTGTGGAACCACGTGCTGATCGGACCCCAGTGCTTGTAGACCTCGTACCCACCGAGTGCGAGTAGTGCGATCACGGCGATGATGGCCAAGATGATACCGATGACAGGCGCCAGACCTACTTCGGATGCCTCCATGATCGTAGACAGGATCAGCCAAGCACCTGCTACGGCAGTAAGAACACCGACAAGTATCGCCAGTATCGATATGACGGCCAGTATGATCGCGCCCCACTTCAGGATAGTGGGGTTGAGCTTTCCTAGCCAGTTAAACACGTGTGTGAAGATCGTGACGAGCTTGTTCAGGATCGGAATGAAGACGTTTCCGATCTCGATCATCAACACGTGGAAGTTGTTCTTCAGGAGTTGGATCTGCATTGCGGGAGTGTTGGCCATAGTGTTATAGGCCGCTTGCAACGCTCCCTTACTGTTACCCATCTCCTTTACCAGGTTGTTAAGCTGGCCAAAGTTGTGGATGGCGATGTCGAAGAACCGCATGGCCTGAATCGTGCCGCCGGTCCCCTTGAACATCTCCGTCAAGACGTCGTTCTGCTGCGTCGGACTTAGCTTCTTGAGCGCCTCACCCAACTGTGTCATGATCTCGTTGACAGGCAGGAGCTTGCCAGAAGCATCGACTACCTTGATCATCGACTGCGCGGTGATACCCAGTTTCGCTGCAGTCGAGGTGCCGAGAACACTGGTCACGATCTGACCAAAGTTCTGGATCTTGTCTCTGGACTTGCCAATGGCGTCGAGAGCTCTACCGACCGACGAAGCAGCGTTGGACGCAGACAGGCCGTTCCTAGTAACGAACGCCATGAGAGCTGCAGTCTGTTCAAACGTCTGGTTTTCCCTAACGGCCGGACCAGTTACACGGCCGATAGCGTTGGCGAAGTCCCCATATGTACCAACGCCGTACTTGACCAGGTTGAACATGGTGTCCTGGACCTTAGTTACGTCCTGGACCTTGAACTTGTAAGCGTTCATGATGCCGATACTGGCACGCTCGGCAGTACTCAGATCGACTTGACCGGCAACGGCTTCCTTCGAGAAGTTCGTCAGTAGAAACTTGGCCTGCGACAGGTTCACGTCCATCGACGAGAAGATGTCGTACAGGCCTCCCTGAATCTGATCAAGCGGAACGGCGATCTTAGTCGCAACGTCCAAACCAGCCTTAGCAACCTCGTCGAGTGAAGCCTTGACACCAAACATCTGGGTCTTGGTAAGAGCTACCTGCTTGTTGTACTCAACTGCGTCAGCGGTCGCCTTACCGAAGAAGGCGAGGCCAGCGACACCGACAGCTGCAATACCCGCACCGACAGCCATCAGTGCCTGACCACGTTGGATCGAGGCCTGCGCGGCCCTCTGCTCAGCCTTACCTAGGTTGTTGAAATCTCCAGCTAGACCGCGCAGGACACCCGAGCTCATGTTCTGGGCACGGACGACCAGGATGACCTCTCGAATACCGAGGGGCATTACTACCTCCTGGCGTTCCGGTTCCGATGTTGCTCTTCAAGCTCCTTTATCCGCTTGGCCTCGACGATCATATCCATCCCGTAAACGAAGAACGAATCCTGATCGAGGAGTCCTCCCGGTTGCGGGAGGCAGTGCAAATGTTCACACATGTTCACCAAGCCGATGAGCTGACCGGCTATTCGTCCGTCTTCAGTGTCAGACGGTCTGCGGCTGGCTTCGCTGGCGCCGGCGTTGAGGATGAGGCGGTGGACCTCGGCTCGGAGTTTGGGAGCTGGTTCTCCCAGTTGTGCATGTCCTCGATCAGCTGTGCGATCTCGTCGCCGATCATACCGTCGAGCTGGTCGACGTCGGTAGCGACCTTGAAGTTGAGCAGCGTACCCTGGTCATCCTTCTCCAGGTTGTGCTCGACGACACACGACGCCATCTCGAAGAACGCGACCGAGGTCTGAGCCTGCTTGACCTGCATCGAGGACTGCTTGGTCCGCTGGTCGGCCTGCATAGACATGGTCATAGCAATGTCCTGGCGGTGCAAGCGCTCGCCGTACGACATACGACGGAGCTTGACCCAACCGCCAGGACACGACTTGAGATCGAACTTCTCTGGAACGGTAGAAACGGTTGCTCTGGGCATCTTAGTCCTCCCTTTAGACTTGCGCCCTCTTCTTGTGCGGCTTACCGGCATCTAGCGACTGAAGATACCGACGATGGTCCCTGTGTACGAAGGTGTCGTTCCGGCGACGACGATGTTCAGTCGACACTTCGTCAGTGCGAAGAAGCCGCCAGACAAACCCGAAGCGCCGGCTCCGACCACCTGAGCGGTGGCACCGACAGCGACAGGGCCTGCGAAGTTGGTTGCCCACCACGGACCGGGAACCTGCACCCAGTTGACGTTGTCGACGGTCGTCTGCAGGTTGATCTGCATGGTGGGTGTGCCACCTGCGACGGTCATGTTCGCGACGATGAGTCCTGACTTGTAACCGCTCAGGTCGAACGTCGCGCTGTTTACGGTGGCAGCACCCTGTGCTGTGAAAGTCTGCAGGGTGAACTGGTCAACGATAAGGCCCACTACGACTCCTTACGTGTGCGGGGTAATGACTTCTTGTGTCTTGTAGATGATATCGTACTCGTTACCCGACCCGTCCAACGTGGACTGGTAGGTAATCGAGGCACGGATCAGGTCACCCTGACCCGACAGCGGCACCTGGTATACGTCCTTGATGCCGTTGAACACGTCGAACTGGATGCTGTTGTTGGCACCTGCCGTCGTCAGGACCGTCAGCTTCTGACCTGCAACTGACTGGAACAGCCCGTAGTCGGTCTTGTCGAGGAAGTCTCGTGAAGCTGTCATCTGGATCGAGCGCTCGCCGTAGGCGACGAACTGAGCACCCTTGGCGTTCTTGAGCCTGTACTGCGCGGCGCCTGCGTCGTCGATGTCGAACGAGAACGTGTCCATGTCGGTGACGGCTGTCGGGCTCGGGATCTGAACACTCCACGAACCGGGACCGTACGGAACCGATGTGGGCCAAACCACGGAGCCGGGAGCCGACTGCGTAGCTTCCGACAACCCGATGATGTCGGCCTGGTACTCCAGAACGTTGTTGTTCACGGTGAACGTCTGCTTGGTAGTACAGCAGCCCGTGTAGCCGAACACGACACCGTTTCGCACGACCGTAATCGACAGCGTCCGAGGAGGCACCGCTACCGAGGTCGGCGTGTAGGTGTAGACGAAGTTCGTCGCTCCTGTCTTGACACCTACAGCCCTCGACACCTCGGTGAAGTAGAGACAGGTGTCTTCCGTCGCCTCCATCGTGATGGTGCCTTCAATGTCGAAGTCACCAGGCACGACGCCGATCTGTGCAGCGGACTGCCTAATCGGACGACGGTAGTTGTTCTGTTCCTTGTACTCCAGCGTCTCCGACAGAATTGGGATGAACTTCGTCGGTGCAACGTACGTACCGACAACTGTCTCGAAGGCGACACCGATCAAGCCGCCTGCGCCAATGCCGTACCCGCTCACTCCTCACCACCTTCGTCCTTGTTGTCGTTGTCCTCGCCGCTACCGCCTTCGTCCTTCTTGACGACCTTGACGCCGAAGATGTTGAGTTCCGTCGGGTCCTTAGCGCGCATAGGCAAATGCACTCGCTGACCCGTTACGGGATGCGGATCGGAAAGGTTGACGACCGAGTTGATAGAGCGGAACCGCTCTACCTGCTCGTCATCCACATCAGTCGTCGTACCGTTATGGAACGTTCCGAGACCGTGGATGTAGACGTCACTATCACCCGCACTCGGATGGTCTACAATCACCTGGTAAGTCATTTACACCACCTGCTGTGGGAGTGTCGTCTTGCTCTGAGATTCAAACGTCAATCTAGCCCCCATCATGAGGGAACCACTCTTGGTAATCATCCCCGGTTCGTTCTGCGTACATAGCACCGAGAAGACGTTACCTCCCAAGAGCAAGTCACTATGCACCAACGTCTCGATGGCATCTGCTAGCGTCGTTGCACCGTGGAGGTTCTGCTGCACATCCTGGATCTTCGAGTAGTACACCAGGACGTATGTCTCGAACGTGTTCAGCGTTCTGAACGTAGCACCTTGGAACTCGCGCTTCTTGTTCCCGGGAGCTACGCACAGCGCGGGGGTGTTAGGAATCAGCTCCTGGTCCCCGTACCAGACACTCTGCACTCCGAGAGCGGTCATGTTAGTGGGGTTGAGGAGCTTCTGGTAGATGTAATTCGCTACCACTTCGTTACTGTCGGTATTGGGGCCGGGAGGCATCACAACCCCAATCTTGCGACGATACGCTCGTTCATCCAGATCTCGAACTCTAGCTGGATAGCGTCCAAGTCCGAAGTCTGAACTAGAGCAAACGGTCGAGCAGGCGCGTAGGCACGAAGTCCACCACTAAGCACCTTTTCCATCATTGCCTGGAAGCCCTCTGCGGAAGTCGCACCTGCTCCTGCAGCAGTAGCGCTACCGTAACCTGCCTGGTGTAGAGCTCCGTACCAGATCTTGTCTGGCAGGTTGAGAATAGCTGCCTGGGTCTGTGTTACGGTCCAAATGTTGAACTGGCCCATAGTCTTGTAAAGCAGTCCAGACCTTAGTAGCGGATCGCCAACCGGAAACTTAGTCTTGGGGTCTCGAGCCTTCACCATCAGCGTCGCATCAGACAGCGGAGTCCACGCCTCTGGCCTACCACCAGCAATGAAGTTCTTCTGGATGCTGGGTGCGAGGACTCGCTGGATCGAACGCTTCAACGGCTCACGAAATGATCTGATATCAACGTCAAGAGTGTCAAACGCCTTAGCCGACATAGCGATCGTAGGGGTAAACGAATAGCCCAAGTTGATCATACTGTCAACTCGGACACCGTTCGGCGTTACGGTCGTAGTCGAGGTCGTTGTCACTAGAACACCTGACCCATTCCAAATTTAGCCGGACCCAACGACAAGTCGTTGCAGTCCGTGTTCATTCTCCACGCGTCCCAGGTCGAACTGGTATCTGTCGGATAAAACTCTGGAGCAACTGCAGGCTGGTTAGGTGCGATCTCCGCTATCGCGACCGAACCGTTAATGATATCGGCCAACAGCGCTGTCGCCCAGGTCCTAAGCGTCAAACCATAACTCGCTGCCCGCTGATCCGATACGACCTCGGAGTACTGCCTATCGTATACCCAGCCAGCATACATCATTGATATTACCTGCTGGACAACTTCAGGTGTAGTAGTAGCGTCAATCCAAAGTGGGACGAACTGGGCGTAGGTCTCGGTGAGTCTCCCGAGGATCTCTCCCGAGACCTGCGCTTCCAGTCCTGCGTCCAGAGAGGTTACGCTCAGCTTCGTTGTCTCGAACCAGGACTGGACCTGGGCAATGGTGATGTGTGCCAACGAAGCCACCCCCTCTTACTTGCCGGTGCTACCCTTGCCTGAAGGCGGAGCCTCCACAGGGGCGGCGCTCTCGTCCTTCAGGTCGACTTCCTGCTGCTTGTCGACCTGTGCGTCCGTCGTCGTCTGCATCTCAGCGATCTGCGCTTCGAGTTCGGCGATCCGGGTGTCGCGCGGGTCTACGTAGTCCTCTCCTGCAGCTCGTGCCTCGAGGATGTTGGGGTCATCCTCCCCGCCCTGCACGACCACGTTGCCGTGCTCCAGGAAGTAAGCCCACTGGTCTTCGTCGAAGTCCTCAGGGCGAACCGTAGTACCCGGAGGGATGTCGGGACCCAGCTCGGTGTATGCCACATAAGCCATGTCGTCTCCTAACCGACGAATGCGGAGCTGAGGACGCTGGTGAACAGGAAGCCACAGATCGACTTGTTGTTCGTGTCCAGGCCGATCAGTTCGAGGTCGTAGCGCTGGCGGAACCGGATGATGTCGGAGGCCCGACGCTCTTCCCTCCACCTGTCGACGATGCCGCCGCCGAGCGCGCTGTCCGTACCTGCAGGGGTTGTGGGGTTGAGCGCTGTACCGTCGGGACCAGCCGGAATGCCCTGACCCGAGAACGCACCGGAGCCGAACCCGAGACCGCCTCCACCGCCCCCGCCGAAGCCCCAGGTGAACTGGTAGGCGAAGGCAGGCACCTTCAGACCCGGACGCGGAGGCGTGTAGGCCAGCAGGACCTCGATGTTCCAGAGGTACTGCAGTGCCAGAACCTGGCCGGGGTTGTTGGTCGCGATCCCGAACCCGGGAACCACCACGTTGTCGAGGCTGAGCAGCGACGCCACCAGATCCGGAGTTAGCACGGCACGTTCGACGTACTGGATCCGGTTGATGAGGTCCTGGCAGTCCTCGAGGGCCGACATGACCTTGTAGGGGATGATCGCCTGGTTGATCGACAGGAAGGACAGCTTGTGGACCTGACGGCCAGCCGTACGGATGTCCCGAATCGGCGTCGCGTTGGAGTAGCTGTCCCACTGTGGACCGTAGCCGGTCGTGGTACCGGGAACGGCCGTCAGCGCCGAGTTGAAGCTCGCCGCAGTCGTGACCGTGTTGTAGATCCGGTACTCCTTGCCCAGCGCGATCCGCGAGGCAAGCATCTCGGCGCCGTCGATGTCAGGACTCAGCGGCGTGTCGGCGTTCTGCCGCTCTTCGTCCGTGACCGCGATCTGGAGCGCGTGCTCCTGAGCGTAATAGCTGTTGACACTGACAGTGAGGCCAGGAACTTCGTTAGCCTCAGTGCCAGGTGCACGAGCGTCATCCAGAGCAGGGTACCACCCCTCACGTCCCTGGAAGACGTAGTACTTGTCGGACTGCTTGTTGACCGGAACCGAGGGGAACAGGACGTTGCCGACCAGTCCTTCGTTCGGCCAAGCAACCGAGATCTGAGTGAGGACAACGTCGATGTGGACATTGCCAGATCCAGTTGGTGCGTAGACTGCCACCTAGCTCCTCCTCCCTAAATCCTTGTACCCGGGTCGGCCAGCGCGATGTCGAACAGGTCGCCTGCTGCCGCGTTCGCGCCGAAGGTCGGTAGCGGGCTGCCAGGAAGCGACAGAGCTACACCGACGAGCGCGAAGCCCTGGAAGGTCGTAACGCTCGTCACGAACTTGACAGAGCCTGCGACCGTGCTTGACGGAACGACGTAGCCGCCAATGACTGGCGTACCCGTACCGTCCCAGATGACCTTGGTGTCGCCCTCGATGGCGACGTTGATGAACGCCTTGCCCGTGTTGGTCTTGGCGGCGTCGAGAGCCTCCTGACAGACACCGACGATTCCGGTGCTGCCTGCGCCAGCAGTACCTGCGGAAGTCGGTGTGATCTGAACCGCAGCGGGAACCAGCCCGACGGCCGCAACCTGCGACACGACCATGAACGGTACGTACGCGACGCTGCCGCCCGTAGCGAGGAAGGCCTTGGAGATGACATGATCCATACCCGGCATGGGTTACTCCTCCTTCCCAGCGTAGCTGTCCTGCCGGTAGCTCTCGTACAGCTCCGGACTCTGACGCACGACGTGCTGAACCGCTGCAGCGTACGAGAGCTGCTTGCCGGTCGCCTTGAAGTGCGCCGCCTGAGTGTTGGCGACCAGCTCGCCGAGCTGCGTGGTGGCGTCCTTCTCGGTCTGCGAGCCCATCCGGCCACGCTCACCAAGCTCGACAAAGCCGACCTTGGTAAGCTGCTCGAGCGACCCGACAAACGCATCGGACATCTTGATCGGGTCGCCAGCAACGGTACCTTCCGCGATGGCGTCGATCACCGCAGGAGGGAGAACGTACTTCCTCCCACTCATCGTCGCGGTAAGGCCAGCGAGCCGCGCCCTGGTCTCGGAAAGCTGTCGTGCGCGGTCTGCCTCGGCCGCAGCAGTCTCAGCCTTGGTGACACGCTCACTGAGTTCCTTGAACACAGGGTGCTCGGAGAGGAGCTTCGTAAGCGCGTCTTCGGTGACACCCGCAGGGGGTGTCAGTGGTGCAGGTGCCGGAGGAGTCGGTGCTGGCGGCGCAGGTGATTCGGAAAGCTTCTTGATCGCGGCGACAACTTCGTCGTCAGAAGCTCCCTCACCCAGCTTGAGCATCGCCCTCAGTGCCTTGGGGTCCAACGTGCCTCCCGTCAACTGAGTGGTAGTGGTGATTTCAGACAGATTGACGGGAAGCAGATCCTTCAGGAAAGGCCTGTTGGTTAGCGCTCCGCCAAACAGTACGTCTTCGTGCTTCGTGCCAGACGGGTCAGTCCACTCGTCGTCAAACTCAGGACTGAAGTAGCGGTACTCGCCCGCCTTGATCGACTCAGCAGCCGGCTTGGTCCAGTCGACGTTGAGGTAAAGACCATCCGGTCGTACTTCCGCGTCGCGAACCCATCCCGCTGCCTTGCCGTCCTGTGCCTTGTGGTCGTAGTCGATGTCGGGGTCGATACCACGCACGCGGTCCTTGACGCTAGCCGCGAAGCGCTTGATCCGCTCAGGCGTGAAGTTCATCGTGCCGTAGACCGGATGCTCGTACGTACCTACGGGCAGGGCTTGGATCCAAGAGGTTCCGCCTGCCTCGAAAAGCTTCTGGCTGACATCGACCCAGTAGCCGTAGCGACTCACTTACCGCCGCCTCTCTTGGTCGCCTTCTTCGTAACTGCCTTCTTAGTACCGACAGCCGTCTTCTTGGCCATGGGCACCTTCTTGAGATTCGGGTTGGCTCGCTTCGCTGCAGGAGAAGCACTCCGCGTGGCCGCAGCGACCATAGCCGCACCAGCCTTCGGAGACACTCCTGCAGACTTGGCAGCGGAAGCCGCAGCCGCCTGGAACCCCATACCCTTCTTGGCTGGTGCCTTCCTCTTAGGCGGCACTCGCTTCCCTCCTCCCATAACGGTGTCCACGTGTACGTTCCCAGAACCACTGGGGCTGTATACGGACATCTAGTCTCCCGGTTCTAAGACGATTATATAGTATGTCCTCATAGGTAAGCTACCCCTAGTGCTACAACTCCCTATATCGCTTGCACCTTCATCACAACAGGAGCGCCTGTCGCTCCTGTAGGCGACGTACTTGTCACTCCTGCAGCCTTGATTGTCAGCGTTCCTGCAGCCACAGCACCAAGCAAGTCGAACTGGTAAGTGTTCCCAGGCGTTAGGCCTGTAACTACGAACTCCAGTGGAGCATCCAACTGCACGTTCAACGAAGACACTTCCATCGTGATAACGTTCCCCACGACAGGAGAGACTGTGTTGTGCGCAGCCAGAGCGTAAGAGTAGTTCTGTGTCGATGGTGGTGCCGACAAGAACGATGCGGTCACCAACACCTTACCAGACGCAGGAGCAACAAACGTGTTGGTGGTGATGTTCGTGCTATCGAAAGCAGCCAAGGTAGTTGAGGTGACTCCAGGACTCGCTGGAGAGACTGGAGCGTAGACGCGCGGCGCGCATATGAACTGGCCAGAGACAACAGGCAGGTCAGCAGCTGCCAACACATCCCATGCGCTCGCCTCAGTCGTTCCCGTCGCGAACGGCAACTTCCGTGCTGCAGGCGTACCCGACGGCAAGGGCATGTACGCTTGGAAAGTCGCAGCGTTCTGAACGGGAGTCAGAGTTGACAGGTTCTGTATAGAACCGCCAGCGGTCAGAAGTGAGAATGTCCACGTCGTTATGGTCGCAGCGCCAACACTGAACAGATTGATGGTGTAAGCCCAACCCGAAGGGGACAAGCCACTATCTGTCGGAACCAGACTTACGCTAGGTACCGAACCGTCCTTGTTGAAATTGACTTGCACGTGAGCAGGTGCCGCGAGGATTTGTCCAGTAAGAATAGACGTCGGGAAGATCTCCGCCCAACCCTGCTTGAGCTGTGTCTGCGTGGCATCCTTAACGTCCAGATTCACCTGGACGTTAGTAATAGGCATTACTGGCCCCTCCTTCCGGAAGTGCCTGAGCCGTCACCATTACCCGTAGACGGAGCGGTTGCACCTGGAGGCGATTGCCTCGGAGGTCCTGCTACTGGAGTAGTGGGCGCCGGCGGGATCTGTTGCGGAGCCACTTCGTGGCCAGGACCAGGAAGCTCAGAAGGCTGAGGACGCACTTCCTGTGGGTTATCGCCACGACCAGGAACCACGACTCGGGCAGTGTTAGCCTCTGCAGGGGGCAAGCCCATCTCGTCACGCAAGTGGTCTTCTAGAGCCTGGTCAGGAATGATGATTCCCGCGCCGACGTAGTTCCTGAGGGTGAAGCTGGTCGTACGCCAATCCTCTTGCTCGCCGATCCTCTTGACAACGAGCTTGGGATAACGTACGCCCGCCCAGTTCATGTCGACGAGTTGCGGAATCAGATACGAGTTAATTGAATCCGTAACGATGTCCGCAGTAAACCTGGTCGCCTTGAGAAACAGCGTCTGGTCCTGCTCGTCGGTCTTCTGGTGCGTGTTCAGGAACTGGCCGAGGATCTGCTTCTCGATCTGCTCGTCGTGGTGGTTGATCGACGCGATGCAGTCGACGGGGTGACCCTTCAGTTCAGCGAATGCAAGAGTCCAGTTAGGCGGTAGTACGACGTGAGCCCTGTCGTTGGTTCGTAGATTCCGACCCAAAGCGTCTGCAAGAGATAGATCCTGCGGCGAGTATCCAACCGGCAGCTGGATGACAGGAACACCGATTCCATGGCGCTCCTTCTGGATCGCGTCTATCTTGTAGAGGTTGTCCTTGTAGTACCAGTGCTTGTAGGCTGACCGGAGGAGGCTGATCCCCTCAATGTTTCCAGCCTCCTTGTCAAAGCTGAAGACCACCAACTTGTTGATCGGTATGTTGACCCACTGCTGGAATCCCTGAAACACGCCACCTTGCAGGCCGGGTACGTACACCGGAGGGGCCCACAAATCGACTGACAAGGGTCCGCCCTCGTAGTCGAAGAACCACTCCTTGACGTCCATCGGATGCCTAGGCGCCAGCTTCTGCCAGACAATCTTACCTCGCGCGTCGGGATCGTTAGTGACTTGCTCGCCGCGAGCGAACACCTTCTCGAACATGTAGTAGCCGAAGTCCAACATCAGTAGCGCTTCGGTCAAGGTCTGCGGCCACGAACTGGTTGTCCAGGACGTCAGGTTCTGCCAAATGAAGTTGGCAATCATCTGGTCCTTAGAACTCTGACTCGCAGGCTTCATCGACCACTGACCAGCCAGCACAGGTGTCTTAGCGAGTCGCATCGTCCCACGAACCGTACCGTCCGACTTGCGCATCTGGTCGTACTTACGCAGACCCTTAATACCGTACAGGTCCTTGTTGTACTCCCGCCTTACCCACGAAGTGAACGGAGACGGTACTGAAGAACCAAGTTCGTTACCGAGAGTGGCGACTGGCGCTCCGCTACCCACACCGATGCCTTGGGCGAGGTCGACACGCGGATGGATGCGCATCGTTCCCGACTCCGCACCAAACCCAATTCGCTCATCAGGAGGCGGAGGGAACTGCAGACCGTCTCCAGAAGAACCGATTGTAGTGCCGGGGGAAGTCTGTGAAGTCGTAGCTCCTGGCAGTACAGGACGAGTGCCACCAGGAACAGGCTGTTGCGTGATCGCTGGTCGTCCACGCCTGTCAAGGCCTGCACGTTGCCGCATGGTTGCGAGCTGATAGGCTGCATGACCGTCTCCCCTTTGTGCGAGCTGGTAAAGTGCAACCTCTTCCTGGTTCCGGAAAGTCTGTCGCGGCGTATCTTCCATACCAGGCAGAGGCACATCTGCCGTACCACTGGGCGGCGCCATCACAATGAAAGCGTCACTACCTTGGTGCGCGAGGACTGGCTCGTAGCCGCCATCGATCAAGTCCTGCAAGTTCACACGGGGCAGGTCATCCATGTTCATTAAAAGACCACCTCATCTTGCCCGCCCAATTGGAAGAAGCCTGTTGCGCCGGTAGCGCCCATGAGACCCGCAAACGCATGTTGGTTGTCCGCCGCTCGCCGGGCCGATGCCGCCTGCGGCGTCAACTCCACAGGGGCTGCTGCAGCCATATCCGGCGTCAGGTGAGATCCAGCGGCGCCCATCTTGAAGAGACAAAGGAGGGCATAACGCATTGCGTCAATCGTGTGGTCTTCAACCCTGTTACCGAACTCAGGAACGTTACGGCCCTTAACCGGTTCAGTTGACCTGTAGTTGTTCAGTTCACGAATGTGGTCCTTACAATCCCAGGCGACCCAGTACCTGGGCTCCTCGATCGGCGCGCCCCACTTGTCTTCCGCAACTTGGCGCGGGCGCATGAAGCTCGCCATCAAGTCGATACCGTCACGCCAGGTGTAGTCGGACTTCAGCTCCGGCGGCGCCCAACACTGGACATACAGACCACGCTTGCCCAGTTCCTTCGTGACCATCTCGGCAGCTTCAGGGTCAGCTGGGTCTCCGAAACAGAGGTTAATGTGGTAGTTCGGAGGTTGAGGTCGCGACATCATCATGGCAATGTGGTCCGGAATGGTCTTGTACTTCTTGTAGTGCACCCGCCACACGTACACTTCATCTCTCGGGCTCACTTGGAACTCGACAGCCGCAAGGGGGTTCGTGTAGCCCCAGTCAAAGGCAATGTAGTTGGGCCAGCCAGGTATGAACTTGTAGTCGCCAGCTAGTACATGCCGCGTCTCGTCCCACTCCGGGAATATCTTGCCGACAAAAGACGCGAAGTCTGCCCCAATTTCCTGCTGGAACCACTCAGGTTCGGACGTCTCCTCGAGCAGGAGAATTTCTTCGTCTTGGCGTCCGCCCGGGTAAACAACTGGGTTGTCCCAAGATGGGAACCTCCAGCTCTCGTATATCCCCTTGAACCGCTCCCGTCGCCCTAGCTGCCAGAGGTCATGGAGCCAGTTGAAACCTTCAGGTGTCGTCGGGAAGTCCGCGCCACCTCTCCGGTCAGCAAGCGCGGGGCGAATGTATCGCTCCCAGGTCTCCCGCTTGTGCTTGGCCGCCTCGGACATAATGACGTGGTCCAGCGCTTCTCCGACAAGGTACTCGGGGTGCTCCGCACTTCGGCATTCGACTCGCGTACCCCAGGGGAACTGGATGAACATATCGCCGGACCTCTTCGAGTACGCCCGCTTGACACGCTTGTCCCGGCCCAGCTTCTCCTTGACAATGAGGTCGTTCCAAATGACCCGGAACTCCTTCTCCGCCAAGTCATAGGTGGGCCCGACTATCCACACCATCTGGTTAGGGCGCAGCAGGTGCTTCGGACTAACATCGCGGGCAGCCATTGTGCTTTTTCCGAACCGGCGCCCGCAAGTGGGCACCCGGAATCTTGCCTGCGAGTTGTGGTACAGGAGCTGCTTGGGGTGCGGTTCGTAACCCACCTTCTGCCAGAACGCCCTGGTCAGGTCATCTACAGGCATTCGTGTCCTCTCGTGCCCACCAAGGCGTGTACCACGAAGGCCTGTAGCCCATGAAGGCTAGGAATGCGAGCGCGTCATCTAGCAGACGGAGAGTCCACAGGGCGAGGCGATTGCGGCCGCGCTTCAAGACCTGCCACCGCTGTTGGTGTTGGCGATCTTCTCGATGCCGCGCAGGAACTCGTTGAGCGCGTCCTCCTGGTCGTCCTTTCCCACCGGGCCAAGAACGCGATCTACGATGTACTGGGAAGCACGAAGCCTCACGCCATCGTTGGACGCATTCGTTGCCAGGTCGACAATCTGTGCAGCAGCGAACGGCGCGTTGGTGTCGAAGATCCTCTTCGTCTTCTGCGCCGGCCCCTCGTTGCCGAACAGGTCGGCTTCGAAGTCTGCCATGTGGTCACGATTGCTCATGTCTTCTATTATATAGCCGCTCCAAGCGGACACACAACACCAAGTGTACGTAAGTGTTACTTCAGAAAAACCCTCGGCGGCCAGCTTACCGCACGGGTCTTGTAAAATCGGGAGTTACAGATTAAAATATAGTTATAAGAAAAAAGCAAAAAACCGAAAAAAATCGAAACTTGCATCTTGATAACTAAATAGCGATTCAGCTCCGGAGTGACATTCCAATTCCAGTACTTTCCGGTACGAAACGAAACAAGGAGACACAATGTCTACTCTCGCTCCAATCACTCCGTTCTACGCTGCCAAGGTCGCCAACATCCGTCTCGCCTCCGAAGGCGTAGACAAGGTCGTCACTCCGCAGATGCTGTACACGTATCACAAGAAGGGTACGATCGCATCTGCCGAGGTCGTCGGAAGCGACAAGAAGTACTTCGACGGAGACGCCTTCAAGACCTGGCTGGACTCGTACGTCAGCGGCGGAGCTACTTCGACTCGTACGAACGTCGAAGCACTCGCTCTGCAGTACATGTAACAACACGTAGTATCCGGAGCTGAATCGCTATTTAGTTATCAAGGTGTAGGTAGGAACAAGGAGGACAAGTGCTACGTAAGTACGGCGGCACGATACTAGGCACCACGTGTCTCGCGGTCACGTTCGGGATGGGGTTCGGTCTCGGGTGGCACGAGCACACGCCGCCTAAGCCGGCACCGATCTGCATCGTCGTCCACGCGAATGGTGCACCGGCACCTTCGTCGTGTGACAACCCCAACTCGTACCAGGTCAACAACTAGGCCCTAGGAGGGCAATATGAGGAAGTTCGGCATCGCAATCGCCACGTGCGCCGTGGCAGCCGGCATCGGGTTCGGAGTCTCCGGCCAAGCGGACGCGGGTACGACCCTACTGCAGACGGTGACCAAGTCGGAACACATCGTGTCGGCGAGGTGCTTCACGTACGCGCAGACGACGATCACGTACTACCACTGGTCCAGTAAGACCGGATGGACCAAGTACGCGGCCCCGAAGAAGACCGTGACGACTGGCGAGACCTGCCACTAGGACGTCAAGTTGGCCGAGGGGCCTGAAAGTCACGTCGAGACTCGAGGGCCCCTCGCCCGACTTGCTTTCCTAGCGAGAGCCGCTGTACAATTAAAATGAGCCCAAGAGAAGGGACACGAACGTGCCGAAGCCTGAGGACCTGAACGTAGTAACCGAGGACTGGAACGCGATGCCGGCTTGGATGAAGGCGATGCTTACGGAGCTCGTGTTCGTCGGTTCGTACGTCCAGGTGAAGTACCCTGAGATCTACGCCGAGGCGGAAGGGGCTTACAATGCTACCAGCTGACTGGCAAGCCTACGTTGCCAAGATGGAACGTGAGATCGCGTCACGTCCTTCGACCTCTCCGAAACGTGGTAGGGCGGTTACGCCGATGACCTCGCCGGCACAGAGAAGGGCACTGTCCGGAACGCGGAACTTCACCAGGGCTGTCTACCAGGAACCGAACGAGTGGAACGGCGCGCTAGTTCGTCCACAGGG
>Ga0247679_1000050_pt1 | contig 47914 bp, 58 predicted proteins | sample CNK20_metaG_FD_182797 | JGI IMG/M metagenome (GOLD analysis project Ga0247679, IMG submission 182797) | Soil microbial communities from Purdue University Martell Research Forest, Indiana, United States - CNK20 | ecosystem: Environmental > Terrestrial > Soil > Temperate forest > Bulk soil...
CGCGCGACGAGACGCTGCGCGCTGTGGTGCGCTCGTTTGTGGTGCTGATCGGCAGCTCGACGGTTTACGGCTCGTCGATGGTGCCGCCGCGTCTCGCGCACATTGCCGCCGAGCGTTGGTCAGGCGGCGACGATGCCGACGCATCGACGGGGCTCGGCAAGATGCCGCTCGACGTGGCGATGGCCCACTCGTTGCTCGCGCTGCGGCGGGGGCCTGACCTCGACATACCCAAACATGGGCCCGGCAGAGAGACGGCGCAGCGGGCGCTGCGTGGCTGGGCGAATGCGGCGGCGCATGGCCACTTGCGCGAGGCGCTCGAGCGCGGTGTGCGTGACGATGCGGCGCTCGCGCTGCGCGTCGGGCAGCGACTTATCGAGCTCGCGACAGACGACGACGCGGATGCATGGGCAGCGTGCGTGCGCGAGGTGGTCGACGAGCTCACGGGTGCCGCCGAGCGGCGCCGGGTGTTTGCGGCGATGGATGCAGCCGAGGCGCTCGCAGGCGAGACGGGCGCAGCGACAGCCGACGAGGCCGACGACGGCGACGAGGCCGACGACGAGCGCGAGGCCGACGAGCTCGAGCACGACGCGCAGCAGCTCGTGCGGTGGCGCCCCTCGCCGGTGGCGTCACAGCGCCGGCCTGCAACGCCTGCAACGCCTGCAACGCCCGAGCCGGCAGCGCCCGAGCCGGCGGCGGCGGCGTCGCAGCGGCGGCCTGCAGCGCCCCCAACGCCTGCGGCGCCCGATCCGGCAGCGCCGGACAGCTCGCAGCCCGGCGGGCTCGGGCGGGCGCGAGAGGCCTACAACCGCATGATGGATGCGAGCCGCGCCGGGGGCGGGCGGTCGCTGTCCGACGAGGAGATAGACGCGTTGATTGCGCGCGAGGTGTCGCAGGTGTCGCGGTGGCGAGCTGTGCCGAAGGCGCCCGCGGTGCCGCCGAGTGACAAGCCCGGGCCCACGCGGGGCAACACGCCGGGGTCTAGGACGCGGCGCTAGGCCGGTATGCGTTGGCCATCTCGGGATGGTAGCGGGCGAGCAGCGCGTGCATCATACGCGAGTATGAGCAGGCGAGCGTGAACCGCTCGACGATGGCGCGGGCGAGACCTAGTGAGAGCGCCGCTGTGTGATAGCGGTCGACGTTGCAGAGGACACGTTGCCCCGCGTCGTCATAACTGAAATTCTCACACGGCTCGAGCATGCCGAGGTGCCCTGCGAGCTCGGGCAGGGTTTTGGCACGTGTGGTGCGTGCGAGTATGGCCACTAGCCGCGTCGGGTCGACGTCGCGCGGGGTGGGCGTTGTGGCCTCATGGAAGTCGGACCACACAATATAGTAGTGCCGCTGCGCTTCGATGGCTGCCCCTCGCATGGTGCACCGTAGTGCCACACTGTGCGACGCGCGTCTCGTGGTGTCGGTGGCCTAGCCCTAAAGTGAGTGGTTGAGTGTAGGTGCGAAAAGACTCCTACGGGGCAGAATGCGGATGTAGCCGCATGCCAAGACCGTAAGGTCGCTAAGGTATGCTAGTGGGCTGTAAGGGTCTACATGGCTGACTTAGGAATCACGGTTTCGCGCGGCGTATTGCGGCAGCTCGCAGCGGGTCAGCGCTCGCAGCTGTGGCTGCCGGTGCGTGTGCCCGACGGGCACGAGCTCGAGCAAGTGCAGTGCGGCGAGGTGTCGCCGGGCCCCGCGTTGGTGGTTGTGCGAGCCAACGATAGCGACGTACTCAAGCGGGGGCGCTGTCCGTTTGGGCGAGTCGGCGATTGGCTTTACGTTCGTGAGCAATGGGCAACGGCGAGCGACGGGCGCACGCGCTATCGGCGAGACGGCGGCACGCTGCCCGCGGGTCAGCAGTGGTGCTCGGCGCGGTCGATGCCCGAGCAACATGCCCGGCTGTGGCTCTTGCTCTACAGGCTGCGGCTCGTGCGCTTGCATGACGCAGGCGATCTCGACTTGCGATCGCAGGGTGTCAGCTGTCCAGCACATGACACGGCGAGCACGATCTGCTTGGGCAACGGTTGCCAGCTGCACCGCGAGGCGTTTGCCGAGCAGTGGGATCGTCGGTATGGCGGCACCTCGAGCGCATGGGCGTGTAACCCGCCGAGCTGGGCGCTGTCATTCACTCGGCACACGCGCATGGAGCGAGCGCGTCGGCTCGCGGTCGACGCTGTCGCCGATCGGCTAACAGTCAGACGCTCGGCGCGGGCCCGGGGATAAAGTGTGGACGAGCGGCGCTCTCGTGCCGCAAATGGCTGGACGCCTGGCGCGAGAGCGTGGTAGCGCAGGAGCCACGAGCTAACCCACCTACGCCACATAGACCAGTCCCGCGCCGTATCAGCGGCTTGGGACCCTTGGACTCGCGACAGACGCCAATCTGTCAGGGCGAGCCCGGAAGCCAGCAACTGCAATCACCAGTCGAAGGCCACGTGCCCCCACGTATACCGCCCGCTATAGCCCGAATCAATAGCTTCGTTGACCGCGTCGAGCCCCTACCCGTGCCCGTCGCCGCCGCGAGGTCGCTCACGGTGCCTCGCGCCTGGGTCACTGACGGCATGTTCAGCTATCGGCAGCGGGTCGGGGCAGGCGAACTCGGGCAGTCGCACCTCGACGTGCTCGGCGCAGCGGTGGCGCTGGCGAGCGGGCACTCGGGCGACGGGGTCGTGCCGCTGCGGCTGTGTGACCTGCGGCGGCGGCTCGAGCGGGTCGGGCTCGCGAGCCGCGAGCGGCGGCAGCTGCGCCGGCTGCTCGGTGAGCTCGCCGAGCACGAGCACGTCGGCGGGTTTGTGCGGTCGACGGGCGACGCGCGTGCACCATTCGAGCTCTACAATTTGCCAGCGCTCGCCCGCGAGCTCGCGACGGGCACGGCGACGCTCGACGCGCCGCGACGCTGGGCGCTGCGTTTGAACCCGCTCGCGGGGTGGCTCGACATGCTCGCGGCTGCGGGCTGCCGGCCTGAGACTGTCGGCGAGCTCGTCGGGCTCGGCATCTCGACGCGCGACGCGCGACGCAACCTTACGCACGCGGTGCGAGCGCTCGCGGCTGCGGGCGGCGAGCAGCTCGAGCTGCAGCGCGGGCCTGGGGTACGTGCTGATCGGCTCGCCCGCGCGGGCAGCGTGCGCGAGACGGCGCTGCCGTGCGGCAACTGGTACGTGCGGCGACGGTCGTGCATGCAGTGGCTCGCGGGCCCGGCGGCGACGAGCTGCGTGACGACAACGTGCCCGCCGTGAGCTCGCGACGGTGAGCGGAACTGCAGGGGCCGGAAAGAGCGCGATGTCTGCGTCAGCCCCCGCGCGACCATAGCAGGGTCGCGCGGCTGCGCGGGCGCGCGCGCGCCGTGGCTCGAGCCCCTCGTCGCCGATGCGCAGCGCGCCGAGCTCGAGCGCGAGGTGCGCTGCGCCAACTATCTGCCGCCGCCCGCGAGCAAGTAACTTGCTAGCGCCTGCTCGACGGATCGCATGGCGGCAGCGGCGGTCGCGGCATGGCGTGTGCAATGCCTGCTTGGTGGCGCCTCGCGCGTGCGCGCGCGTGCGTGTCGTGCGCGTGTGCAGGTACGCGTGCGCGCGGGCTCGAGCGGGTCGGGGTACGGCAGCGCGCGGGGTGCTCGGCGTTTTGGGTACGTCGGCGCGGCCTCGAGCGGGGTGAGGGGTACGTCGGCGCGGGCCCTCGCGAGGCCGGTTTACCCGATCACGGGACGGTAAAGCACACTCTTGACTCGACGCGTAACCACGCGGAATCAAAGATTATTCGCTGACACGTCCTCGCGCGCGCGTTATCGGCGTCTGTAGCGCATTCATGCTCACTATCTGTGGAGAGCAGATAGTGATTCTTTCTTGATGCGTTCTAAGTAGACGCTGTCAGCCTAGTCGCTGCGTTACCTGAAAACGCGCGAGCGCGAGCGTATCGATGGCCAAAACAGGCTGTCAAGCAATTTGTCGCAGCGTCGAGGGGCGAGCGAGAGGCTACGGAATGCGGGCGGCTGCCGGGCAGGTCAGCGCTTGCGGCGGCGCTTGGCCGCATAGCCGCGGTTTTGGGCCCGCACGTGCTCGCGGTGGGCGTTGCGCCACGCGTAGAGGCGGCGGCGGTAGGCGTCGGGGTCGCGCTGGCGTGCAGCCCGTTCTCGCAGCCGCGCCACGGCTCGCAGGCGCTCGGCGTCGGCGGCGTAGCGGGCTCGGGCTTGGGCGAGCTGCTCGGGCGTCCTCGGGGCTCGTGGGGTGCCTCGTAGGCCGGCGGCCTTGGCGGCTATCCGCTTGGCGCGCGCGCGAGCGCTGATGCGGTCGAGGCGTGCGCGTCGCCGGTTGGCGAGTGCGAGGTCAGCGGCGGTCGGCTCGAGCCCCATGCCGTGGGCAGCACGCACGCGGGCGGTCGCCTCGAGCTCGCGGGCGACGCGGGCGGCATGCTCGTCGCGTCGGGTGGCGCGGTGCAGCTCGGGGTCGGCGGCCCGGATGGCGGCCCGCTGCACGCGGCGGCGCTCGCGCTGGTCTGCCGTCAGTGGTGGCTGCTTGATACCGCGCAGGCGCTGCTCGACGCGCCACTTGGCGGCGTTGTCGCGGTTGCGCTGGGCGTCGCGTTGGTGGCGCAGCTCGAGCTGCTCGGTGTGCTCGGCGTAGGCGCGGTCGACGAGCGCGTCGAACTCGAGCCGCACCTCGAGCCATAGGCGGCGTGGTGGCATGCCGGCCTATCGTGGGCGGGCTGCTCGGGTTGCAAGGGGCGCCGGGGCTGGACGAGCGGCGGGGCGTCGCGGTAGACGCGCGGGCATGGATGGCGGCACGTGACGAGCGCGCTTGAGAAGCTCGCGAGCGAGCGCGCGGATGAGATGAGCGCGCACATTCGGCAGCTGAGTCTCGCGCTGCAGGTGCGGATCTGGGCGTGCGTGCGCAAGGGTCTGTCGCTCGACACTGACCCGATGAAACAGGCGCTTAGCGTCGCGATTGTCTATCTCGAGCTCGAGCGGTCGCGGCAGCTCGAGCTGCGTGACCTCGCGCTGCGCATCGACGAGGTCGTGCCCGACGTGCTCGAGCGGGCGGGCGAGGTCGAAGCGCCGCCGACGCCGAAGGCGCCGCCCGGGTGCGTGACGTGCGCCGACGGGCCCGGGGTCGGTGAGGTCGACTAGCGCGCTGCTAGTGGTCGGCGGTCTGCCGACGGCGATCGGCACAGTCTGGGCAGCTCGCGTCGCAGCCTGACATGATGCCGTCGGGCTCGGGGTCGTAGAGCTCGACGCGGTCGCCGGGCCCGGGGTGGTGGTGCTCGAGCAGCTCGCGGGTGAGCTTGCCGTAGTGCGCGCCGAGCGAGGTGTGCAGGCGGGCGAGCGAGCGACAGGCGGCAGCGGTGATCGCTATCTGGTCGGCGGTCGCGCCCTCGGGGGCGGCCTCTGCGAGCCCCTCGTCGGGCGAGCGCAGCGTGGCCCAACTAGGCGGCCCGTCGAGCCACACGATGGCCGTGGGCGTGTAGAGGCAGATAAATGCCCCGACGGCGCCGGTTAGAGCGCCTGAGAGCGCCTCGAGCGTCTCGTAGAGCTGCTCGGCGCCGGGCGCGGCGGGCGGCGGGGGCAGCGGGTGGGCGGCGGGTGGGGCCTTCGTGCTCGGCATGGCCGCCACACTACGGCAGGTGGCGGGCGTCGGGGTAGGGGTTGTGAGACGTCTCGCGGTCGTGACGGCGTGACGTTCTGACGGCGTGACTCTTAGACCACGAAACGAAACGCTTTTCTCGCGTATGGAAAGCGTTTGCTCTGCTGCCGCCCGCGGTGGTAGCGTTGGGGCACGCGGGCTCGCGATCGGCGAGGCGCGTCTGCGAGGTAGCAACGGTGGACACAACTGCACAGACAACAGTCGAGGCGCTCGCGATGGCGGGCGGCTGCACGAGCGGCGCAGGAAGGCGCGGCGTGATGCGCTGGCATGCGGTGCCCCGCGCGTACGACTACACGCGGCGGGCGCTGTGTGGCGCGCGGCCTAGCATCCAATGGGGCGGCGACGTCGGCGCCGCTGTGACGTGCGCGCGCTGCCGTGAGCGGATGGCAGCTGACGGAGGCGGGCAATGATGACTGCAGACATGGGCGAGGCGCAGAGCAGCGGGTTTGTCGAGGCGCTCGATGGCGTGCGCCTGGGGCTCGGGCCCGCGCAGTCAATCGCGGTCTGGCTGCGGGTGCGCGATGATGGCGACTGGGCGCTTGCGATCGGCGAGCCGAGCGGTGACGGCGCATGGGCGCTCGGCGAGGTCGAGCGCTGCGACGAGGCAGAGCTGCAGCGCGTCGCGGTCGCGCTGTGGCTGCAGGCGCGGGCGCTAACTGAGCGCTGGGCTGACCTCGAGAGCGACACGTTTTGGACCGGGCTGCGCTACCGCGATGCTTGACGCCGCTCGAGCTCGTGCGCGAGGGTCGACGCCATGACGAGCGAGCGAGCGGGGCTCGAGCCCCTCACGGTTGAGATCCCCGCGTGGGTATACGGTCGTTTCCCCGACGCGCCGGTGGCGTTCGCGCGCGAGCCCGATCGCGACTTTGGGCCGTGGGTGTACCGGCAGATAGCCGCGCGGCGCATGCTGAGCATGCTTGTCATCTGCACGGGGCGCGTCGAGGCCGACGGCCGGCGGTGGCTGCACGTGTCGGCGTCGCGTCGCGATCGGGTGCCTGACTGGTACGATCTCAAGCTCGTCAAACAGACGTTTTTGCCCGACCTCACGGCGCTGCAGGTGCTGCCGACGGTCGACAAGTACGTCAACCTATCGCCCAACGTGCTGCACCTATGGGCGTGCGTCGACGGCGACGTAGTGCCCGACTTCCGCATTCGCGGGCAGATCTGACAACGCAACCTGTAAGCCCGGCTGATAGGTTGCCCAACGCACGAGGCCCCATGAGCGAAGACAAGCCAGCAACCGAGCCCGCGCCGCCGCCGACAGCTGCCAAGCCCGAGCGGTCGCTACCGCAGCCAATCGGGCACGTGATGCAGTTTTTCCATTACGAGCATCTGCCCGCGCATCTGCGCGAGGTGTCTGAGCCGTTCTGCGAGCTCGCGGCGTGGCTCGTGCTGCACTGCCCGCACAATCCCGAGCTCACGGTGGCGCTGCGCAAGCTGCTCGAAGGCAAGGACGCGGCGGTTCGCGCCGTGCTCGCGGGGTGACATGGCAGCCGTGAGCGGCAGCGGGTACCATGGCGAGCGGTTTGTGACGGTTTGCCTATACTGTCACCTCGAGCAGGGGCTCGAAGCGTCGAAGGGCCTGCTTGACGCGGAGTCGGGCGAGTGCACCGACGCCTACACGGCGCTCATGGTCAGCGTCCTCGAAGTCGTGCAGCCGTCTGTGGTGCTGCAAATGTGTGACGAGCACAGCCGCTCGCGGCGAGTGCAGCGAGGCAGAATCGCAGGCTACATGGGGCGCGCAAAGAAACTCGGCGAGCGGTAGCAGGGGTCGGTTGCCGAGCGAGCTTGACTCGGCGCGCGCTCGCCCACGAGCGTCGCCGTGGCCCCATGCGAATCGGTTCCTTGTTCTCTGGCATCGGTGGGCTTGAGCTTGGGCTCGAGCGGGCCGGCATCGGTGAAACCGTTTGGCAGGTGGAGCAGGACGCATACTGCCGCGCGGCGCTCGCCAAGCATTGGCCCAACGCGCAGAGGTTTGAAGATGTCCGCACAGTTGGCGCTTCCGTTCTTTCCGCTGTTGACCTCATCTGCGGCGGATTTCCCTGTCAGGACGTCAGCAGCGCTGGAAAGCGAGTTGGCATCACTGGTACTCGTAGCGGCCTCTGGGTTGAGTACCGTCGTATCGTCTCCGAGCTACGACCGCCCTGGGTCGTGGTCGAAAATGTCGCCAGCGGAGCGGCTGCGTGGGTTGACGCAGTGGTCGAAGGGCTGGAGCTCGAAGGGTACGTGTGCCTACCGATCCCGCTTGCGGCAGCTGATGTCGGAGCGCCGCACGCGCGAGCAAGAGTTTTCATCGTTGCTGCCAACGCTGACGCGACACTCGTATGGCACGAACCAGGGCGGGGCAGCGGGCAGAACGGGAAAAGTCCGCATGTCACTGCAGCGCATGGCCCGCGACGGCCTGATGCCGACGCTAACTCGAAAGGGGAATCTGCTAAGCCCGTCGATGCAGAAGTGGCCCGCGCATCGCCGCTTGCCCACGCTGACAAAGCACGACGAAAAAGGCGCGTCGCCCTCGGAGATGAACCGCAAGTCACCGTCGCTGAGCGCGTTTGCCACTGGGGGTCACCTCAGCCCCCAATGGTGCGAGTGGTTCATGGGGTTTCCGGCAGGCTGGACAGAGCTAGACCGCGCATCGCAGCCCTCGGAAACGCAGTCGTCCCGCAGTGCGCAGAGGTGATAGGGCACGTGATTCTGCGCTTGATGCGCGAGTCACGCGCCGCCGAGTGACGCAACGAGTGTTCGATGGTAGGAGCGACAAAGGACGCCTATGGCAGACTCACCAACAAGCTCACGCGCGCGGTATCTGATTGCGTCCACACTGCTCGAGCACGCGCTCGAGCTGCTCGGGCCCTGCGACGCGGTGACGATTATCGTGCATGGCGCCGCAGGCGAGCCAGAGCAGGCGCTCGCCCTGCAGACGACGCTCGGCAGCCGCGCTGCCGTGCGGGGGATGCTGATGAACACTGTGGGCGAGACGCTGCTCGCGGATGGGGTGCGGCCTGGCGCCGCTACGGAAGCGGTCGCCCTGCAGGACTACGCAGCGTGGGAGGGGCGTCGATGACAGATAGAGAGCCGCCCGAGGTCGACGAGCACGGCAACCCGGTCGACGTGCGCGCGACGCGCTTGTGGATGATCGAGCAGCTCGAGGAGCTGCACCGGCGGGCGGTCGAGCTGCGTGCGGGGGTCGAGCGCGGTGACGTCGTTGCGATAATCGAAGCAACGCGCTTTGCGGCAGCGATGAAGCCGCACGCGGCGGCGATCGAGGCGGCCATAGCTGAGGGGCACAAGAGGCGCGTGCAGGCGTGATGCGCGCCCCTCAGAGGCGGTCGACGGCGTGCTGCGCATACTTGGCGAGCTTGCCCGGCAGCGTGTGAGCGAGCGACGAGTGCACCGCGAACATGCCCACGATGGGGCCGTCGAGCTTGGCGTCGCTCGCGTGCCCGAGCACGCAGTGCACGTCGCCGAGTGCATCGGGGTCGGCAACCCACACGCGCAAGAGGGTGCCATCGTAGTCGAGCGTGATGTCCGTGGGGCGGAACGTGGCGGATTGCATGGGGCCCGAGCATAAAGCAGGTGTGCAGGCGCTGCGCACGAGTCGACATAAACACCGTTATCGGGCGTTGCTCTTGGACGCCTGACAGTTGTGACGTCGTGACTGTCTGACTGTGTGACTCCTAGACTCTGACGCCCGCGGGCCCCCTCGCGCGCGCGAGAGGCGCTTTACGCGCCCCGCGAGCTCGGGCATGCTGGGCGCCGCCATGCCGGATATGCGGGACATGCAGCGGCGGTCGCAGGAATGCGCCGACTTTGGCGACGCGCTGCTCGAGACGATCGAGAAGCATTGCGGCCCGCTGCTCGAGCGCTATGCGGTGGCGCTCGTGGTCTACGAGCGCGAGGCCCGGGGCGCGTGCTCGCTGTCGGCCAAGTGGCAGACCATGGGCGAGCGCGAGAAGCTGTGCGAGGTGCTCGACGGAGTGCTGCAGCTCTTTGCGGGCACGCTCGATGCGCCGGTCAGCAAGATTGATATCCGCGAGATCGAGCCTGGCAGCTAGACGCGCCCGAGCGAGCTGCCGGCCTGCCGGCTGCTCGTGAGGCGCGTAACCCGCGGTAGGCGCAGCACGCCGCGAGCCCCCTACAGCTCGACGTCGAAGATGCGGCGCAGGTCGAGCTCGATGTCGAACGGCTCGAGCTGCAGCGTGGGCGCGTAGGCGTGCCGCTGGCATTGGTAGAGCTGCGTGCTCGGCAGCGAGCATGCATCGATCCAACGCTCGCGCGGGTGAACCATCCAATAGTGCGGCACGCCCATGCGTTGATAGAGCTCGCGCTTGCTCGAGCGGTCGCGCCCGGGCTTGCTCGAGAGCACCTCACACACCCAGTCGGGGCGCTCCCAAAATATGCCCGCGTCGAGGTCGCGCGGGGCGTTGACGATGCGCCACCCGACGACGTCGGGCACGAGATACTCGCGCTCGTCGCTCTCACGCAGGGTCTCGGGCAGGTAGACGCCCGCGCCCTGCAGGATGAGCCAGCGTCGGGCGTTGCCGCGCGTGCCGCCGCCAAGCGCGTCGTCGAGCTGCGTGGCGAGGTGGCGCTCGACGAGGTTGTGCCGAGCCGTCGGCGGCGGGTAGACGATGAGCTCGCCCGCGATAATCTCGGCGCGGGTGTGGTCGGGCAGCAGGTCGCGTATCTGCTCGAGCGGGGTGCGGTGGTGTGCAGTCATGGGACAGTTCCTCTTTTTCGACCTCGTTAGGGGCCGTATGGTGGCAAAAGTCGACGCGTTTACGGTAGCGGTCTCGGGGTCAGTGGTGTTGATGGTTGGCGGGCGGCGCGAGGCCGAGCTCGACGGCATCGAGCTCGCCGCACAGCACGCGGCTGTGCTGGGCCGGTGTGAGCTCGACGAGCGCGTAGACGCGCCGGGGCACGTCGGGGTCAGCGAGCGCGCCCTGACGGGCGTCCTCGAGCGCGATGGCCTCGGTGCGCCCGACGCCGAGCACGCGATCGCGCCCGGGGAGCGTGCCGAGCGAGCCGATAGCCGCGTAAAAGCCGCTCATGGCCGAGCTGCCCCGACGTCGGAACGTTGCGACGTCGTGACGTCTTGACGCTCTGACGTCACGGGCTGGGCCCGCTCGGCGCGCAGGAGGTTCACCCATGGCCCGCACGTCGAGCAGTGGCCCGCCATGCGGTCGAGCACGTAGGCGAGCCCGACGCGGGCGCCGATCGCGGTGCTGTTGTGGTAGTCGGCGACGGTGCGATCGCGGGTCTCCTGCGTGAGCATCTGCGTCAAGATGCGCTCGAGCTCGAGCGGCACCTCGCCGGGGTCTTGCACAAACATCTGCGCACCGCACAGCTTGCAAGGGGCCCATGGCTCGCGCTTGCGCAGCGGCTCGCTGAGCGTGTCGATGACCTCGCCGACGGTCTGCTCGCGCTCGTGCGCGGCGTCGGAGAGGCGCAGCGCGGTGACCTGGCGCACGTAGACGGTGAGCCGATCGCGGGGCAGCGCGACGGGTGGGCGCCCGCGCGGTCGCCGTTGCTTGGCGGCCTCTGCCACGGCTTGGCGGCTCGCGCCGGTGAGCTTGGCCGCGAGCGGGCGGCTGCCCCCGCGGTCGAGGATGCGTCGGATCGTGGCGGCGCGGGGTGCGGCGGTGGACTTCGCAGGCATCGTTTGCGGCTCCTTCGTGGGCGTTGCGCGGGGCGCGCGAGTAGCTTGTTTCGCAGGGTCTGCCGCGTCAAGTCTTTATTGTACAGGCAAAATCAGCCGCCGCCGTCGGCTGCAGCGCGTGGCTCGCGGTCGTGCTCGAGCTCGGTCATGGCGAGCCGCATGCGTCGCAGCACCTCGCCCATGGACACACGCAGCTCGCGGGCGAGCGAGCGCAGCCACTCGACGGTGGCCTCGTCGGTGACGACGGTGAGCCTCGCGTGCAGGTCGCCACGTGGGCGGCCTCGCGTGCTCGAGCGCATGAGCGCAGAGTTGACCGTCTGCCGGCTGAGCTTCAGCTTTTTCTCGATGGCCTTGCGCGGCATGCCGCGAGCGTAGAGTCGGCGCACGCGCTCGGAGTCTGTGATCGGTGTCCGGGGCTTGGCGTCTTGGGGTCGGCGACGGGGTCGGCTGCGGGGCGTGGTCATGGCTGAGCACGGCGCAGGAGCGGTCGGCCCGCCGCGCTGCCGGGTGGGGTTGGCGCGGCGCGGCGGGCAGTCGGCTCGAGCGCGATCCTACTGCGGCTGTGCGCATTCTGCGACGAGGTCGCAGTCGTACTCGGGCGAGGCGTCCTCGAGCCAAGCATGCGCAGCGAGCAGCGCGGTGACGAGTGCGATTCTGAGCGTTTTTATGGTACGATTCACGGTGAGATGCCTTGTGATAGGGGTTTCTGCGGGCCGGTCAGCGGTTGCAACGCTGACCGGCCTTTCGTGCGCTTTGGGGGCGCAGTGACGTGCACGCTAACCGCGAGCGCGACGAGCTGCAACGCTTTTGGCGCGCACATATGTCGCGTCTGACGCGCAACGGTCGAGCAGTCACGACGTCGTGACTGTCTGACTCCACACGCCGACGTCGTGACGTCTGGCCGCTCTGACGTCGTAACTTGACAGAGTGAACGCTCGAGCGTTCACTGCGTAGCATGGCGTACGTAATCGCGTTTTGCGGGCAAAAAGGCGGGTCGGGTAAGACGACCTTGTCAGTGAGCGTGGCTGCCGAGCTGCAGCGGCGCGGGGTCAATACCCTACTCGTGGACGCTGATCCGCAAGGGTCGGCGTCGCAGTGGATCGAGATTGGGCGCGAGCAGAAGCGCGAGCGGCCCGACGGGCAGCACTGGCAGCGCGTGGTGCAGCTGCACCGCGAGCTCATCGACGCCCGGCGGCAGTACGACGCGATCGTGGTCGACACGCCGCCGCGCATGAATGAGGTGCAAGCCGAGGTGCTCTCGCAGTGCGACCTCGCGCTCATCCCGGTGTCGCACGAGGTAACCGAGCAGATGGAGCTCTCGAGCTCGGTGGACATTGCACGCGCTGCGCAGCGGTCGCGCAGTGAGCGCGGCCTCGAGCCCCTCGACGTGATGGTGCTGATCACGCGGCTCGACGATCGCGTGCGCGGCGCGCGGGCGTTGCAGAGTGATGTCAGGTCGCAGCTGCACGTGCCGGTCGCCGACGCGGTGCTGCGGCGGCGCGCGGACTACGGGCACGCGTTTGCGCGCGGGCAGGGTGTGACGGTGTGTCGGCCGGGCAGCATTGCGGCGCTCGAAGTGTGGCGGCTCATGAGTGACATAGAGGCGCTCGCGGGCCCGCGGCTGCGGCTGCCGGCGGCGTCGGGCGACACGCAGCGCGCGCAGGCAGTGTCGGCGGGTGCTCGATGAGCGTGCCCGTCAACAGCAACCTGCGCCGAGCGCCCGCCACGGCGCGCGTCGACGAGGTGCGTGTGCCGAGCCCGGCGGTGGATACGAGCGGCGCCGAGCACGTCGCAGTGCGTCGCGACATAACGCGGCAGATGCCGCTCGCGGGCAGCGAGGGGCTCGAGCCGCGCGAGCGCGAGCGCACGCGCACCAACGCCCGGGGCTCGCGCAAGGGGCGCGGTGTGCGGGCAAACGGCGGCGAGATTGACCGCATACAAGCCTACTTGCCCGTCGAGGTCGGCGACGCCCTGCGGCAGCACGTGCTGCGGCGGCGGCTCGAAGGCGCGGACCTAGAGATCTCGGGCGTGGTGACGGCGGCGGTGCTCGGGTATCTCGCCGCCGAGTCGCAGCAGTGGCTCGAGCCCGAAGTGCTGCCCGAGCTCGAGCGCGCGGTCGCGCGGGGCAAAGACCGCGCCGAGCTGCGCAGCGCGCTGTCGCAGGTCGCGCGGCGGCTCATCGGCAGGTGAGCGGGCCCGGGGCGCAGTCAGGAGTCACGACGTCGTGACCGCTGGACGGCTCGACGTCGTGACGCCCCTCGCCGGGGGCGGGGCTGCCCGGGTGCTCGTGCGCGGGGCAGATGCAGGCGTCACAGCCGACGAGGTCGTGGGCGGCGGCAGCGCGGCGCGCGCGGTTGGCCGCGCTGTGCTCGCGCTTCTCTTGGCGGCGCAGCTGCTCGAGCCCCTCGAGCACGAGCTGCTCGCCGAGCTTCTGCAGGGTCAGCCCTCGAGCGGTCGCTGCGAGGCGCACGCGCTCGGCGAGCTCGTCGGGTAGCCACACTCGGGCCATGCCGCGGTCGGTCATGCGCGAGACGTAGCGCGCGAGCAGCGGCGTGCCTAGCGCGTTTGCGCCGCCCGGGGCTGCACTTGTCGCTCGACGGGCCCGGCGGGCGTGGTTAGTTTGGGTGTCAGGGAGTTACGACGTCACGATGTCATGACGCGCAAGCGTCACGCAGGCGGTGAGAGCATGACGAGACGACGCAGCAAGCGCGGGCACGGGCCCGACGACCTCGAGCGGTGGCGCACGGGTATCTCGGGCGAGATGGCGGTTGTGCGGGCGTGGCGGCTCGCGCAGCGCGGCTCGAGCGGCGGGGTGCTGTCGCAGCGCGAGCTCGCGCAGCTCGTCGGGGTGAGCGTCGGAACGATCGGCGAGGTCGAGCGCGGCGAGCGCCCGCCGAGCTACGCGCTGCGGGCCCGGCTGTGGTCGCTCATGCAGACCGGGGTCGAGCTCGCGCCGTCGGTGGCTGGCCGAGCTCGGCGGCGTCTCAAGCGCGAGGCGGCGGGCGAGGATCGGCAGCTCTTTCTGCCGCTCGTGGGCGAGCACGCGCCCGAGCTCGAGCGCAAGCGGGCCCGCACGGGCTCTTAGATGCGCGCGGGCGGCGGTTTGCCGCGAGGGTCGGGCAGCATCACCACGACGTAGACGGACGGCTCTCGGGGCCCCCCGCTGCCTCTGCGGCGCTCGCCCTCGCGCCGCTCGATGCGCTGGGGGCGCAGCGACGCATGCAGCCACGCGAGCCGCTCGCGGTCGTATCTGTAGCCTGCGCTGGTCAGGTGGTCGGCGGCGGCGCGGAAGGTGGCGTAAACCTGCGCGACGTCAGACGAGCGAGCGGTCGCGGTGTTTGGCCCCACGATCTGAGTGTAGCTTGATTTGCGCTTGCGGGTCATGGGCCCGGCGGGGTGATGGGCGGCGCGGGCGGGATCTCATAGTAGGGGTCGTTTTGGATGAGACGCAGCGCGATGGATGGGGACTTGTAGACGCTGACGGCGCTGACGATGACTGTTAGCTCGACGTACCAAAGCCCGGGGGTGTCCACGTCGGCGGCGCTCGGCTGATACACGATCCACCCGTTGGGCTCGATGTGCCCCTCGCCGGTGCCGAGCTTGAGCACGCTCGAGTCGAAGCATAGCAGCGTCGCGCTGACGGCGGCCCCTTGGTCGGTGCCGTCGTCGGGGTCGATGTCGTACGGGAACTGCGCCGGGCATTGGCCGTACATGACGCGGTAACGCATCGGCTCGTTAGTCGAGCCCACGCGGCGGTCGGTGAAACGCGGTTGCAAGATGTCGCTCACGGCTGCACCTCTTGGCGGTTGATGGTCAGTACCAAACGAGCGCGGTCATGGCCGGGAACTGTCGGAAGTCGAGCGAGGTTCCAAAAAACGTGACTCCGGCGCCGCCGCATTCGAGCCACGTGTAGGCGTTGACACCGACCTGCGGTGTGTTTGTTAGCTTCGCAGTGAGCAGCGCGGTGTCGGGCTTGGCCTCGGCTGTTGGTCGGCATATCTGCAACGCGCCGCGCGAGCTGCTCGGGCTAGAGGTGCTGTTGAAGCCAATACCGACAGACGGCGAGACGGAGGTTGTGCTGCTTGTGTTGCAGCTTGCGACGAGGTCAACGGCGACGGGGTCGCCGGTGATGCCCGTAATCACATCGATCTGCGCGTTGGCGGATGCGTTGGCCTGGCGGTACGACGTAGCCGTGTATGCGTAGGAGGTTGGCGATCCGAGGCCTTGGAGTGTGACGGCGGTTTGCTGTCTGTTGTCGACGTTCCAGATATCGACGCCCGCGGGGCCAGTGTCGTACGCAATGTTGCGACGTATGCCATACGTGGTCGAGCTGCGCGGGCGCACGGTGCCGAGATAGCGGCGCGTATTGTCGCTGTTCTTTACCCAGACGCCGTTGCGGCGTCCGATGCTGGCTGAGCGGCCTGTCGGGGTTGACCAGTTCTGCGCCTCGAGCGCGACGACGCCGCCCGTCTGATAGGCGAACAGGTCGAACGGTATGCCGGACGATCGTCCGCTGAGCGAGTACAAGAGCGACGAGGCCGTAAATAGACGCCACGAGCTCGTCGTGGTGTCGTAGAGCGCGATGCGGTCGCCTTTGACTGGCGCGAGGTACACGACGCCGTAGTTGCCGTCTCCCGCAAACGTGTCGTCAACGTTTGGGGCGAGGCGGTAACCGTTTGTCTGCGGATCTGCGGCGAGCCCGCCCGCGTACGGCTCATAGACTGAGAAGACCTCCCACGCGCCCGCGTTGGTTGCATACATCCACGTGATGCAGCCATCTGTCGAGTTGAAGGTGAGGCCTATCGCAGCGGCGCGGCCCCCGACGTCGCGGATGAGCTTGGTGCCGCCCGCGACGCTATAGGTGAAGGCCGTGCCGGGGATGCACAGCACTGAGACCTTGTCGCCGTTCGCAGGTGACGTCGGGAAGTTGATCGCGACGCCCGCGGCTGCGACCACGGATATCGAGCCGGCGGTAGGCGCAGAGGGGCTCGGCGCGATGGCCCACGGCGTGCCGGTTCGCATGATGTCGAACTGGAACTTATCGAGCGCCGCCATGAAGCCGTCGACGGAGCCGGTCGCGACTGCGGGCATGGCGTGCACGTGGTCGGCGCGCGCGAGCGACGTGGACGAGCCCGCAGCCTGCGCGCCGCCGACGGTGAGCGCCGACGGCGCAGCGGTCGCGACGCTGTGCACGTGGTCGCCTCGCGCAGCGCTCGAGCTGCTGCCGGCGGCTGCGGTCGTGACGGTGATCTGCGTCGGCGCTGTGCTCGTGACTGCGGCGGCGTTGGCTTGAATGGCGGCGAGCTTGGTGTAGTCGGCGGACGAAAGCAGCCCGCGGTTGCTGTAGTTCGCGTCGGGGTACACCTCGACGTATTGGCCGCCGTCATACGTCCAAAGCGAATCCGTGCTGAGCACGTAGGCGACGTCGCCCCGCTCGAGCACCTCGAGAAATTGCCACGTGCTGCCAAGGCTGCGAAAGATGCCGAGCAGCTCGCCCGCGAGGGGCGCGGGGTCTTCGGGGTCGCCGAGCGGCGCGAGTGTGCCGTCGACGAGTATGAGGTCGCCCGCGACGATGGTTATGCCGTCGACGGTCGCGGGTGGCGCGGCAGCGTCGAAGCCGACGCTCTCGTGCACGGCGACACATATAGCTTTCCATGCGGACGGGTGTTGGTGGTCGCCACGCGCGGCAGTGGTCGCGACGCCGACGGCTGCGGCGCCGGTATTCTCGAGCGGCGCGGTGCTCGTGAGCGCGGCAGCGCTGGTCGAGATGCCGTCGAGCTTGGTTTTGTCGGCGCCGGTGAGGAAGCCCGACGCGCCGCCCGCGATGGCAGCTGCGTGCGTCGTGCCGCCCGCTCGAGCGCCATGTTGCGCGTCGGTGGCAATGACGCCGAGCTGCACGCTGTCGGCGGCGACGATGATGCTGCCGTCGGCGTGGGCGACGACGTCGAGCGTGTTGCCCGACTTAGTCATGCCCGCGCCCGCGGTGATCTGCCCCGCGCCGGTGACCTGAGTGAACGTGAGCGCGGTGGTGCCGAGCACGATCGGGTCGAGGGTGATGAGAGCCCACCCGCTGTCAGCGTTGGCGGTGCCCTCGCTCACAAACGTATACATGCCCGATGTGACTTTCGCGCTCGTGTCGGCGTCGGTGGTGCGGGCCCATGCGCCGGCAGCCGTGAGGTATAGGCCGTTCGCGCTCGCGGTCGTCTGCCCGACGAGCAGCACACGCTGCCCGGGGGCTGTCGTGCTGCCGTCGATGGAAACGTTGCCCGTGAGCGCCGCCACGTTGCTCGTCGCGACGAGGCGCACGGATGCCTTGATATCCAACCCCTGCGCGATGGCGTCGACGTATGCCTTGGTCGCTGCATCCTGCGCGGCGCTAGGGTCGAGTACGCTCGAGAGGCGTTGCGCGTTGAAGCTGACGGCGCTCGTCGCAGCTGCGAGCGCAGTCTGCACGCGAGCGAATGACGTAACCTGCGCGCCGGCCTCGACGCCGTCGAGCTTGGTTTTGTCGCTGCCGGTCATGAAGCCCGACGCGCCTGCGGCGATGACCGCTGCGTGCGTCGTGCCGCCCGCTCGAGCGCCATGCTGCGCGTCGGTCGCGAGCACTCCCACTTGGACGTTGTTGGAGTTGACGACGATGCTGCCGTCAGCATTCGCGCCGACGGCGAGGGTTGTGCCTGCGATGGCACTGCCCGACGTCTGTGGTGTCTGAACGAGCCCGCTGTTAGCGGCTAACCCTGCAATGAAACTCTTGCCGCCGATGAGCGCCCACCCGATGATCGTCGAGCCGATCGAGATGGGGTCGGCGCTGTAGAGCGTCCACACAGAGCCGCCGTGCGCCGTGCCCTCGGAGACAAAGACAGTCGTGCCGCTCGTGAGCTCGGCGTTAGTGTCCGCGTCGGTGGCGCGTGTCCAGGTGCCGTTGCTGCCTGTGCCGAGTGTTGTGACGGAATAGATCCCGTTCTCTTGCCACGACAGATTGTTTTTGATGAGCAAGCGGTCGTTGACCGCGAGCGTCACGCCATCGAGCACGTTAGGTGCGCCGCCCGCGAGCGTGATGCTTGTGCCGGTCGTGGCCGCGCGCACGGGTTGTTTCCAGCGCAGGTTGTCGAGCCGCGCTTTGTCAGCTGCGGACATGAAGCCGTCGACGCTCGTGGTGACGAGCGCGGGCATGGCGTGCACGTGGTCTGAGCGCGGCAGCGTGACGGCGACGCCCGCCGAGCTCGCGGCGCCTACGGTGAGCGCAGCGGGTGCGGCAGTCGCCGGCAGCGCGTGCACGTGGTCGGAGAGCGCGAGCGTGGCAGCGCTGCCGGGGGCATTGGCGCCCGCGAGCGTGAGCGCGACGGGCGTGCCGGCTGCCGGCATGGCGTGCACGTGGTCGGCGCGCACAAGCGACGTCGACGTGCCCGCGTTCTGCGCGGCGCCGACAGTGAGCGCCGACGGCGCGGCGGTGGCAACGCTGTGCACGTGGTCGCTACGGGCAGCGGTGGTCGCTGCGCCCGACGCGGCAGTGGCGACAGTGACCTGCGACGCGGCGGTGCTGCCGACGGCTGCAGCAGCGGTCGCCATGCCGTCGAGCCGGGTTTTGTCGGCGGCGCTCATGAACCCGTCGACGCTCGTGGTGACGAGCGCGGGCATGGCGTGCACGTGGTCGGCGCGCGCAAGCGAGCTCGACGTGCCGGGGGCCTGCGTGCCGCCGACGGTGAGCGCCGACGGCGCGGCGGTGGCGACGCTGTGCACGTGGTCGCTACGGGCAGCGGTCGCCGCTATGCCCGGGCCCGCGGTCGTGACAGTGACCTGCGACGCGGCAGCGCTGCCGACGGCTGCAGCCGAGCTCGCGACGCCGTCGAGCTTGAGTTTGTCGGCGGCGCTCATGTAGCCGGGCAGGCTGGTCGTAGCGTCGGGCGGCACGCGCCACGCCGCCGCCGTCGAGCTCGTCGCCATGAGCGCTTGATTTGCGGCGGGCGCAGCGGCTGCAGCGACGGCGACGGTGGTGGTGGCTGTCTTGATGCTGCCCGCCGTCTGCGGGTCGGCGAGCAGCCCCGACAAGCCCGCAACGTTGAGCTCGTCTGAGCCGCCGTCTGCGTGCGTGCTCGCGTGCGGCACTGGCGGCGCTGCGTCGACGTATGCCTTGGTCGCGGCGTCGGTGGCAGCTGTCGGGGTGCCTAGATTCGTGATGCGTTTGGCGTTGACGCTGACGGGTACCGCTGCCGCCGCGAGCGCGGCGATGGTGACGTCGGCGCCCGGGGCGATGCCGTCGAGCTTGGTTTTGTCGGCGGCACTGGAAAAGCCCGCGACTGTCGGGGTGACGATGGCGTGTAGCGCTGCGCCGCCGCGCGTGCCGTGCTGGGCGTCGGTGGCGAGCACGCCGACTTGCACGCTGTCAGCGGCGACCACGATTGAGCCGTCTGCGTGCGCGACGACGTCGAGCGTGGTGCCCGCGCGCACGAGGCCTGCGCCCGCTACGACTGCGGCGGCGGTGAGGTCCTGCGTGCGCACGGCGTCGGTGGCGGCGATCGGGGCCCCTAGATTCGTGATGCGCTGACCGTTGACGCTGACGGGTACCGCTGCCGCCGCGAGCGCGGCGATGGTGACGTCGGCGCCCGGGGCGATGCCGTCGAGCTTTGTTTTGTCGGCGGCGCTGGCAAAGCCCGCCGAGCTCGGCGTGACGGTGGCGTGCAGCGTGCCGCCGCCGCGCGTGCCGTGCTGCGCGTCGCTGGCGAGCACGCCTACCTGCACACTGTCAGTGCCGACGACGATGCTGCCGTCGACGTGCGCGACGACGTCGAGCGTGTGGTCAGTACGCAGGAGGCCCGCGCCTGCGGTGTAGTCGGCGTCGGCGAGGCGCGCGGCATCGGTGGGCAGCGTCGGCTGCCCTAAGTCGACGATGCGCGAGCCGCTCATGTCGAGCTCGCCAACCATGGCGTGCGATCCGTCGGTGAGCACGAGCTGCGCGACGAGCGCGGGGTCGAGCTTGGCCTCGGTGATCGAGCCGTCGGGGATCGAGTCGATGCCGCCCGCGCTGAGTGTGTCGATGGCCTGCACGACCTCGCGGTGGAAGTCGACGAGCGCGCGGTTGGTGCTGTGCTCATTCATCTCGGTGAGCTGCACGCTGGGCACAGTCGGCACGAGATGGGCGTTGGGGTCGTACCGTTCCGACAACGCGGGGTAAGCGAGGTGGAACGTGGGCGAGCGCACGGAGATGCGGCGCGTGACGCTCGAGACGACCTCGGTGCCGATTGACGCGGTAGCCTGGATGCGGAACGGGCCCCACGCGCCCGCATTGAACTCGAGCGTCCAATGCGTGTCTGACACTTGCGTGAGCATCGGAGAGCTCGCGGGCGGCTCGTCGATGGCCTGCACGAGCACGACAGAGCCCGCGGGCACGTCTCCGATGTCGATGGTGACAACAGGCGAGCGCCCGCCGCCCGCGTCTGTGGTGAGGATGTCGGTGCGCCCGCGGTCGAGGTCGCCCGCTGGTATGCCTGGCTGATTGAACGTGAGTGTCAGTGCCATTGTGTCACCTCACACGATGCCAACAAGACGCCCGCCCGTAGTCTGCGTGACGTCGCCAAAGCCACGCGTTGCGTCGAGCGTGGGCGCAGCCGCCGTGCCGTAGCGGAACCAAAGCGTAGAGGGGCTCGGACTCCATACGCCGTCGAAGCGGACGGCGGCGGCCTTTGCCTGGCGCAGGAGGTCGCCGAGCGAGCGCGCTTGCGCCGCCGTGAGCGTCGCCGAAAACGTAACCGTAAACGATGCGTCGCCGTACTCGATGAGCCGCGCGGTTGAGCCCGCGGGCAGCAGTGGCAGCACTGCCGCGTATATGTCGCGCGGTCGCCCGCTCGAGCGCAGCACCGTTATGCGTGACTGAATCCATAGGATGTATTGCGCGTCGGTGCGCCCCTCGCGCGCTTGGCCGACGAGCGCGCCGATCATGTCGAGCGCGTCGCCCTTGGCGTTGGGCAGCATGGTGCCGATGTACAGATCCCAAAGCGCCTGCTCGAGCGCCTGCACTTCGGTGAGGTAGCTCGCGAGCACCTTGAGAAAGAGCGGCTGCCGCAAGTCGTAGATCGGCAGCTCTTGGCCCTGCTCGACGTGCTTGGTGTTGAGCTCGAGCGCCACGTGTTACGGTGCCCCCACCCATGTCGAGCCCGAGAATGACGCGATCTCACGTACGCCAATCACTAGCGTTTTCGCTGGCGTTGTGGGTACTGCATCTGCGGGCACTGTGGGTGCAAGGTCGACGTCGAGCGTCACGTTGACGACGCCGGGCACCTCGCTCGCCTCGGAGAGCAGGCGCACGAGGTAGACGGGCTCGCCTACTTTGAACACGATGTCACTCTTAGGGTCGACGCTGGCGAGCTCGAGCGCGACGCGCAGACTGCCCGCGACGTAGTGCCCGTCGGTGGTCGCGCTGACGTTGACGTTGATGGTCTTGAGCGTCGGGCGAGAGAAGCGCACGAGCTGCGTGATGCCGGCCTCGTCGAGCACGTTGATCGCTGTGGTGCCGTAGGAGTCGACGCCCGCGGGCTTGTTTTTCCAGATGCTGTTTGCGATGGCGCTATCGTCGCCGCCGCGCACGATGACCTCGAACGTATGCGGGGGCATGCCCGTCGGGTCGGTGACCTCGGTGACGTTCTCGCGGCCCGCTGCGGTGAGCACGCCGGGCAGCACGCGCACGTCGGCGACGATGCCTGCGAGCGTTGAGCCGCCCTCCTCTGCGAGCACCTCGTTGCGGCGCGCGCGGTAGTCCTCGTCCGTCTCGACGTCGCTGCCTGCGATCGCGGGCCCGGTGTTGGTAACCGCGAGCCAGCCCGACACCGGCGATTCAATCTTGGTCAGCGCGCCGCTCGCAGCGGTGGTCGGGCCCGTGGTTTCTGCCTTGGCTGCGACGGTGAGGTTGTTGTAGGTGCCGACGACGCTGCTGCTCGTGACGTCGGCGAGCGTGACAAAGCGCACAGTCGGGCGCAGCGGGTCGCTCACGACGGAGCCCGTGGGTACGGTGACGTTCTCGGTCATGGTGAGCGTGAGCGTCGCGGTGCTCGACGTCGCGGGTAGGCGCGTGACGCCCGTCAGTGAGCCGTTGTGATCGGCTGCGACGCCCTCTGCGCTGGCCGGGTCGTGCGCGTCGTAGATCTCAGCGGCGAGCTCCCACAACTGCCCGAGCTGCAGCGCGACGGACATGTTGATGTTCGCCAAGACGCCCGTGCTCGACGTGTTGAGCCCGCTCGCGATGTTGGCTGCCTGGTAGGCCTGCAGGTCGCCGATAATCTCCTGCACGGTTTTGCTCGTGAACCCGAGCAGGCTGAGGCCGGCTGTCATGATGGCACCTCGTCGCCGGGCCACTGGCGGGGCGAGAAGACGCCGAGCGGCTGCGAGGTCGGCGTCGGGCTTACGAGCTGCGTGCTGCCGTTGGCGGGCTGCGTGGGGCCTGCAGTCGTGGTGCCGACGCCTAGCAGGATGTCGCGGAACACGAGCGCGGTGCCCTCTTTGGTCTGCACGATGGCGCGCACCTCGAGCGCTCGAGTTTTGCGGTTGAAAGCGATCGCGAGTTGGTTGATGGCGGTGACGCCCGCGGTCTCGCGCAGAACTTGGTCGTAGATGGACCTGATGACCGCGTCGGGCGGTTTGCGCGAGAATATGAGGTTTCGGTAGTCGATGCCGACGCGGCGATCGAGGGGCCACTCGCCGAGGAAAAGCGCGACGCGCAAGTTGGCATCCTGCGCGATGGCGGCGGGGCCGGTGACGAGCGGCAGGTCGCCCGTCGAGTCAATCGTGATGTCGCCGGTCGCGTCGAGCAGGAGGTCAGCCACGAGCCGGCGGTAGTGGGCGAGCGAGCGCCATGGCAAGGGGCTCGAGCCCCGCGCGGCTAGTCGGACAGCACAACGGTCGACGCGACGCTTGTGTGGGCGTGCGGGACGCCTGCGGTCGCGGCGTCGAAGGCGACGCGGATCGCAGTGTTCGCGGGCGGCACGGCGCCTGTAAGGCCCGCTAGGATGGTCTCGATTGACGAGATGGCGGTAGCGGTCGCGGTTTTCACTTTGCCCGTGTCCGTCTCGCCGCTCGTGAGCGCCGTGTTGGTTTTGGACGCGAGCGCGACTGCGTCGCCGGGGCTGTAGCTGCCCAAGTTGACCGTGTGCTGCTTGATGGCAATCTGCGCGCCCGCATCATGCCCGAGCGTCATGGCGTCGGCATAGACGCTCTGCAGGAGGTCGGGCAGCGGCGCGGGCCCGAGCGGCAGCGCGATTGCGCCCGCGAGCGTGTGCGTGCCGACGTCGCCGGTGCCGAGCGGTTTCTGAGAGTTGCGCCGCGCGGTCGTCACCCAGCGATCGATGCTGCGCTCTGCAAAGACCACGAGCACGTGGTCGCCGGGCACGAGGGGCCACGCGGCAAAGAATCCGCCGCCCTGCGGGTATGCGATGGGGACCATGGGCAGGATGGGCAGCGCCTCGTCGACAAACGGGGGCCGGTCGACGTTCGCGATCGCGTCGTCTTCGGGGTCGACGGCGAGCGCGCGCTTGAGCATCGGCAGCACGTCGGCGTATTGCCTGCGCGTCGAGGCGTCGGTGTAGAGCGCGACGATCTGCCCGGGGATAGACGTGTGCAGCTCGAAGGCGGCCTGCTCGGCGGCGTACTGCAGCAGCTCGGAGAGCTCGGGCGTTGCGACTGTCATGGTGGCCTCACGTGACGGCGCGAGCTTCTATGCCGACGGTCCAGTGCCCGCCGTCGAACTCGCCCTGATGCACAGTTGACTCGATGCGGTAGAAGCCTTGCACATAGCGTGACTTGATCTGGATTTTGCGCCCGGGGTAGAGGCCTGGCGCAAGCAGCGTCGACAAGCGCAGCACTTGGTCGCGCCCGAGCTCGACGGAGTCGAGCAGCCCGGTGCGGGGCGTGAGCAGAATGGGCGCGTCTGACAGCGCCTGACGTAGCGCGAGCACTTGCAGCTGCCCCTCTTGCACTGACCACTCGAGCCCCGCGGTGCGCATGACGCGGTCGAGCTCGCCGGCAGAGTCGCCCGACGCGGCAAACCCCTGCGCGAACTTGTTAGACAGCTTATCCCAGATCTCGGCCGAGAATGACGCCTGCAGGAGGTTTCCGGGCCCGAGCCCGAGCGTCTTGGCGATGCCGATGAGCACGTCGCGGATCGGCACCTTGGGGCCGTAGGTGGCGCTGACGCGCGAGCGCTTGAGCTTGGTGCCGCCGTCGGTGCTGCTCACGGTGGTTACCCATTCGGTGCCCTCGCGCTTTGACCATGCCTCGAGCAGCTCGCCTCGAAAGAGCACGCTCATGCCGCCGACGTAGCCGGCCTCGAGCGAGCAGAATATCTGTTTCGTGCCGTGCAGGCGTTTACGCGTCGGCTCGGCGAGGTTGATGATATCGATGTCGCACGTGCCGGGGCGCTTGCCGACGAGCGAGCGCTTGACGTTGAATCGGATGTTGAGCCCCGTGATCACGGTGTCAGCAACCTGCAGCTTGTAGCGGCGGTCGAATAGCGCGATGCCGGGCTCGACGACGAATGTGGCAGGGTCGCTCATGGGTTAGTCGAGATAGCCGTTGGGCGCGTAGTAGAGTGTAAAGCGCGTGCCCATGTCCTGCAGCGTGGGGCGTGCTGCTTGGTTTTTCTCATCCACAAACCAGAGCTCGCCCGGGGGCAGCTCGGGCTTGTAGTGGAACCGCACGAGCAGCGGGTACATGGTGACCATGCGTACGCCATCGAGCAGCGGCACGCCTGCAGAGTCGGCGATCCATAGGCGGAACACCTCGCCACGCTGCGACCAGATGATGCGCAGCGAGTAGACATTGACGCCGAGCACGACGCGGATCGTGGTGTCGGGCTGCGGGGTCGTGGGGATGAGCTGCGAGGCCATCGGCTAGGGCTCGGGCGGGTTGGGGTTGAATAGTAGTTTTCCGACGCTCTGCGACTTGGCTTTGACCTCGGGTGACGGGGACTTCTTTTGCGTGTTCTGACTGCCCTTGTCCTTGGGTGACACGGCGCGCGTCTGCGAGGGGTCGGGGTCGGTGGCGAGCTCGCTGGCGACGGTGCGGATGACTTGCCCGGTGCACCCGAAGTGCAGCCCCGCGCCGGTGCCCGAGTTGCGCTCGATTGACAAGTCGCTGAGCACGACGTTTTCGTACTTGCGCAGCGCGGTGACGATGGTGACGGGCGCTCGAGCGTTGACCGTGTTTCGCAGCGCGGTCTCGACTTGCTCTACGCGGTTGAATGGCCGATCGAACGTGAGCGACACGCTGCGCGCTTGCCCGAGCGGCACGGGTGCGCGGTCGGGCACGACCATGAAGATCTTTTTGTTTGGCTTCCAACCTGGCGCGAACGCGTCGAGCAGTGACGCGACGTTGCCGATGATGGGGATGTTGCCGATGTAAGGCGGCGCCGAGTTTTGCGGGCCCACGAGCTCGAGCTTCTTGGTGCCCCAGTCGTAATAGGTGTTAGTGAGCACCATAAACCCGAGCTCGCTGGCGAGCGCGTTGGTGTGGCTGCCGGGCTGCTCGATGGGTTGGTTGCTCACGACGCCCTCGAGCGTGAGCTTGGGCGGCATGGCCCGCACGTGGTCGGTGATGTCTGCGCCATCCTCGACGGCGTGCTGCGTGAGCTCGGCGCTTATGCCGTGCGTCTCACGCAGCGACACGTCGATCCAGATGCCGTTGATGGTGAGATGCGTGGGCATGGTCAGGGTTTAGGCGCCGGGGCGTTGCGCGTGACTGTGCGGCGGGTGTTGCGAGCGTCGATGCCGGCTTGGCGCACGGTGCGGCCTGCGACCTCGCCGTTGCTGTCTGTGCCGATGTTGACGGTGATAGGCGCCTCGTTGATGGTGACGCTCTGCGCGCCCTGCACGGCAGCGGATGGCGGCGCAACCTGCGGGTTGAAGTTGCCAGCGTAAGCGCCGCCGACGATGAGCCCGTCGGCGGCTGCGAGCCCCGCGATGGCCCGCTCTGCCTGCGCCTCGCGAAACCGCCGCGTTCTCTCGGCGGCGTCGAGCACTTTCTGCTCGGCGAGACTCGGCACGTAGTCGGGCACCTCCATATCGTCGGGCACGTCGGTGCGGCCCTCTGCGCGCAGCTTGGCGTTCCAGGCGTTGCGCTGGATGGCGGCGCGGCGTGAGCGGTTGATCTCGTCGATGGCCTTCTGCTTCTCGACGTCGGGCTTGCTTGGCTGGTCGCCTTTCAGCGCGATAGCGGCCCACCTAAACCAGTCGGGCAAGCTTGGCAGCTTGTGGATCTGCTCACCCACCCACGCGATGGACTCGCCGAGCGAATGAATGGACTCGCGTAGCTGGTCGACTTTCCGCTGCCCCTCGTCTGCGCCGTAGAGCTCTTTGAGGAAGTCGCCGATTAGCGTGTCGCCGCCGTGGGCGAGCGTATAGATGTCATCGAATGCGATGTAGAGCGCAGCGATGAGCGCGAGCATCGGCAGCGCGCCGAGCATGGCGCGGCCCCACATGATGGCAAACGCAGCGCCGAGCGCGATGAGCGCGGTTTTGAGCCCGTCGGTTTTCTCGTTGAGAGTGACGAACCACTCTGACGCTCGTATCAGCCACGCGAGCAGCTTGTTGGCCTCGGGCATGAGCCCGCGCCCGATGCTGATCCGCAGATCTTTGACGGCCTCGGCAAGCGCGCGCATGCGGTTGGCGAATGTCTTGGCGGTCTTGGTCGCGTCGCCCTGCATGAGCGCCGTGTCGCGCACGACCTTGGCGTAGATGAGCTCGGTTTTCTCCGCGAGCTTCATCTTTTCCACTTTGCCGTGGATGCCCTTCGTCAGCGCGAACTCTTGCAGCGCAGCGTCGCGGATGTCGACGGCATAGCGGCGCAGCGGCTCGCTCTGCGATGCGAGCCCCGACGAGATGGCCTGTATGGCTTCTTCGGGCGAGGTGTCTTTGAACGATGCGAGGTCGACGGCGAGCCGCGAGAGCCCCGTGCTCATCTCGATGAGCTTGGCGGGGTCTTTGATGATCGTGCTGAGCAGCGTGCCGACCTCTGACGCGTATTTCTGCAGGGTGAACCGCGAGCGCCCTGTTTCGGCTGCGACGCCTACACTCCACTCGCGGATCTTCTCGAGCCCCTGCTGCCCAAACACGGCTTCGAGCACGTTGTCGACTTCAGTGACGGCGCTCGCGAGCTCGACGCTGCCCTTGATGAACGCAGCGATCGTGCCGGCAGCAAAAAACTGCCCGAGTGTGCCGAGCAGCCCGCCGCCGCCGCTGCTGCTGCTAGCCGTGGCTTGCGCGCGGCGCGAGGCACGCTCGACGGCGACCGCTGCGTTGCGCCCGCCGCGTGTCACTGCGCGCTCGCCCTTGGTCGTGGCGCTGTTGAGCCCGAGCAGCTCGCGCTTGATTTTCTCGATGCGCCGGTCGGCCTCGTCGAAGCCCTTGGCGTCGCTCTGAAAGCCGAGCCGCGCGACGAGGTCGCGCAATACCGTGGTCGTCACTTGTGCCCCCTGCGGGCGATGCTGGCGCTTGCTTCGTACTCTGCCTGCGCGCGCATGCCCTCGAGCTCGTCATACATGTCGAGCACGCTATGCGCTTCGTAGAGCTCGTCGAGTGACCAGTGCATGCAGATCTCGGTCAGGCTGTCGGCGTACTTTCCAGAGGTGGCGATGCGGTGGATATGCCAGTCGACGCCCTCGGGGACGTCGACAGAGACTCGACTAGCTGCGACAGGCGCTGCCAAAGGCCCGCTGCGGCGCCTGGTTCCGCTGCGGAGACGCCGAAAAAAGAGGCAAAGTTGACCGTGAGAGCAAACCCGAGCCACTGCGAGTAGGCGTCATACCGCGCCGCAAAATGGTCATCGAGCAGCGAGCTCAAGAGGGGCTCGCGGTCGCCGTCGAGCACGAGCACGGTTGTCTTGGCGAGCTCGTCACTGATGGTCTCGACGTCGGCGGTGGCGATGCGCTGCGTGAGCTCGCGTATCGCGTCGCTCGCGCCGATGGCGAGCGCGCCGGTGCCGTCAGACGGGTCGCGCACGACGCCGTCGACAAAGCTGGCAGTCATGGGCCCGAGCAGCTTGAGCAGGCGCACAGCCATAACGCGGCCCGCTTTCGCGCCGAGCGGCGTGACGCGATAGACGGTGCCGCATATGAGCTTCTCTTGCGGGGTGCGCATCCTAGCGACCACCCACAAACGCAGTGCGCGCGTCGGCGAGCTTGATGCGCCACTCGTTGACGTTGACGGTTTTGCCGAGCTTGATTTCAGGCGGCCCGATGATCCATGCGCGCGAGCTGCCGACGATGGTTTTGCCGCCCGTGTCGCGCACAGCGAATGCGCCCGCGCCGCCGCCGTTTACGGTCTTGATGTCAGCGAGCAGAATGCCGCTGAGCAGGTCGTTTGCGCCTGCGGTCTGCGCGTACTTGAGCGTCGCGATGGCCGAAAAGTTGTTAGTTCTGACGCGGGTGACCTCGCCGTCTGCGCCGACGTAGGCGCTAAACCAGTCGTCATCCCACTCGACGGTAACAACCTCGTCCTCGGCATAGCCGCCGTTTGACAGCAGAATCGCATTGAGCGAGACGGTCATTTCGTTGATGTTCCACGCCTTGAATCCCACGGCACACCTCCTCGTCTGACTGTTAGACCTGCACCGTGCCGTTGATGCGCACGTGATGGATGGCGCCCGACAGGCAATAGCTGTATTTCATGTCGGGCAGAATGCGCTGCCGCTTCAGGTTGGGGTCGATGGCGCCTAGCACTGGCGCAGTCACGGCATAGTCTTGCTCGCCGTCGATGAGCCCCTGCGCAATGCCCTCTTGAATCTGCGCGAGGATCTGCGTGCGCACGAGCTCGATGCCCGCGGTCGTGTAGGGCACGACGTCGTTGCTGCCGAGCAGGAGAATGACGCGTGACTGCACGCCGATGGTGAACCAGTCGATCGCAACGGTGACGTCGAGGAAACGCCCGCTCGCGGCCCACCCGTAGAGGGTCCAGCCTTGGCCCTTCATGTTGGTGTAGTAGTTGGCGCTCTTAGCTTTGACCGTGCCCCGCGTGGTCGCGTCGTAGGGGACCTTGGTGATCGTGGCGATCTCTTTGTGGGCCCACGTCGCCGGGCCCGGCAGCTTGGGCAGCATGACGCCGAGCAGCCCCGCGACGAGCGGCTCGCCGACGGGTTGGTGGTACCACCACGACGAGCGGTTATAACCCGACGCCATGGCCGTCGAAGCGACGTCGGTGGTGGCGCCTGGCGAGCTGACCTCATAGTCGCCCGTCTGCGCGAGGTAAAGCACGACCTCGGACTCTGCCCACGCTGCCGCGTCGAGCTGCGCCTGCTTGCCCGGGGTGACGAGGTCGAGGCCATACCAGTCGCCGTCATACGAGCGGATGGCTGTCAGGTCGGCCGACGGCAGCACGCTCGGCGCTGCGGTCGTGTCGGCGAGGTGCATGTTGCTGCTAATCGCGGTGTAGGCGTGCACGACGCTGGACGTGTCGCCGACGATGGTGATCACGGCCCCTGTTGCCGTGGCTGTGATGTCGGTGATCACGTTGAGCGCTGCGACGAGCAGCCCGGTGACGGTGTCGACGAGTGCCGGCGGCGAACTCGTGACGAGCACGGGGCTGCCGTCGACGGTGATGCGGTATTGCTCGTTGGCCGCGGTCGGCGCCGCGACGGTGAGCGTGACGGTCTGCGAGAATGTGCCGGTGAGTTTTCCGATCTTGAAACTCGGCGGGCTCGGCGTCTGCGACTTGAGCGCTCGAGCTCGCAGGTAGACGGGCGAGGTGACGGGCACGCTGTAGGGTGCCTTGGTGAGCTCGCTCGCGTCGTTGAATGTCCGCACGAGCTCGGGCCAGTAGTTATGCACCGCGGCGATGAGCCCGATGCCAAACCCCTGCTGCGTGACAGTGGCATCCTGCACGACAAACGAGTGTGTAATGACCTCAGCTTCTACGCCCATAGCTTTGCATTCCTTTGCGAGCAGTCAGGATCGGAGTCGGCACGGGGGGCTTGTCGATGGTGTCGGGCCCGACGGCGAACGGTGAATCGGGGCGGCCTTGCGTGTGAGAGCAGACGGAGCCGCTGACAATCACGTGCTCGATGGTGTCGATGGTCTCGACGTCGCTGCCGTCGGCCTGACACTCGCAGAGCGTGTCGAACGCATACTGCATATAGAGGTCGAGCGACGCTTGTGACTCCTGGCGCATGTCGAACACGCGCTGCAGGTCGACGAGCTCGGCGGGCGAGTCGAGCGACACGCCGAGCGACGAAAAGAGCGAGAGCGTGCTCGGCAGTGAGAGCGAGTCACGCACGCGCTCGAGATAGCGAAACGCACGGCCCCACGGCGTGTAGTCGCGCGTGGTGACCACGATTGACAGCGTGAATGCGCGGTTGCCGATGATCTGCACGATCGGCATGCCGGTCGGGTTTGCCGGGTCGGTGGCTGACAGATAGCGCGTCTCGTCGCTCGTGAGCAGCTGCGAGTATGGGCCCGAGTTGCCGAGCAGGCGCAGCGAGGCGTTAGGCGTGCCGAGCATGCCGACGGGCTCGCCCTCCCACGTCACGTCATCGACGGGGATGCGCGAGCGCTCGGCAATCCAGCACCGCATGCTGTCGGCGTATAGTTGCCAGTCCATTAGTCCCCCGCTGCTGCGGGTGGGAAGCCGCCGCTCGAGCTCGGCGCCGAGACGCCGCCGCCCATGTAGACCTCATACGTGATGCTGCGCTTGAGATGCCCGTAACGGATGAGCGGTGTTGCCGAGCCCTTGATGGCGATGGTGATCTTGCTGTTAGGCGGCGGGATGTGGTTGTCGATGCGCTGCTTGATGAGCCCAACGATGTACTCGCCGAGCAGGCGCAGCCCGCGGTCGAGCTCTTTGCTGTCGCCCTGGTTTTTCTCCCAGCGCTGCAGGTAGCGCCCTGCGCGCTCGCCTATCGCGGGCGCGTATTGGTCGATGGTCGCGCGGATGAACGAGCGTTGCGGCACGTTCAAGCCGAACTCGTGGATCGTGGCGAGCTCGACGTTGGTGAGCCCGCTGCCCTCGCCGTCGGGGTCGGGGTGCTTGCGTTGCCCCGACTTGCCCTGCACGCCGATGAGCACGTGGGGGCCGTTTGCAGGGTTGCCGGTGTCGGCAGCTTTCGCGGCGGCCTCCGTCGCAGCCCAGCCCTTGTCGATGTCGTCGATGGTGATCACAGCGCGAGCACCCGCGGCAGGTAAGAGGCGTGCAGCTCGTTGACGCGGCGCTCATAGATCGAGCGCGCGCCGTCGGCCTCTTTGCTGGGGTCGAGCCGCGCGAACTCGCCCGCGGGCGTGAGCACGAGCAGCGCCGCCGTGAGGTTGCTCACGACCATGTCGCGCACGGCCTCTTGCGCCGACGGCTGCGGGCGTACGAGGGGCGCGAGCGGGTCGGGCGGTGGAAACGTAGGGTCGCGCGGCTCGAGCAGCTTGTAGAGGCGCAGAGCGTTCTCGCTCATGCCGCCGTCGAACGAGCACGCGCAGGCGCTCGCGCCGTAGTCGGGCGCAATTTGCAGCTCGGCCTCGTAGAGCTTGTGCGCGACGAGCAGAGGGTCGGCGCGGCGAAACTCGGGGAAGGCGGCAAAGATGTGCTCGACGGTGACCATGGTTAGCGGCGTTTGGCTTTGCTCGCGGCGGGTGCGGGTGTCGGCTCGAGCTCGGCGGCGGGCTCGTCTGTCGGCTCGGGCTCGAGCTCGGGGGTGACCTCGAGCGTGACGACGCGGGGCTGCTCGAGCTCGGCGGCGGTCGGCGGCGGGTGCACACAATCGCTGAGCGCGACGGGCCCCGCGATGCCGGCGGGCTCGCCGACGAGCGCCGGTGCAGCTGCGGGCGGCGTGGCCTCGATGTCGAGCTCGCCCTTGGCGACGAACGGGCGCAAGGGGCCCGCGAGCGCGGCGCGCACAGCCTGCTCGAGCTCGGGCGGCACCTCGACGCGGTCGAGCGGCACGAGCATCAAGATGCCGAGCCCTTGGCCTGGCGCAGCGATGGACAACAGACGCGGTGAGCGGTTGGTGATGTTCATGAGGTCGGCTCGTGGCGCTTGGCGCGGCGGTGGTGTCGGTGGTGCTCGAGCTCGGGCGCGGGCGCGGCCTCGGGTTCTGGCTCGGGCTCGGGTTCTGGCTCGGGCTCGGGTTCTGGCTCGGGCTCGGGTTCTGGCTCGGGCTCGGGTTCCGGTTCTGGCTCGGGCTCGGGTGCATAGGGGTCTTCGTGCTCGCCGGGCCCGAGCTCGGGGACCGTGAGCACGCGGTTGGTGAGCGGGTCGGTGGCGTACGGTACCGTCTGCGCTTGCCTGCTCGTTTTGAGGTATCCCGCAGCCACAAACGGAGCGAGCGGGCCCGCGAGCGCTGCGTTTACAGCGTCGACGTCGGTGCCCATGTACTGATAGAGCAGTCCGTTGTTAGGCACTTGCCCGAGCTTGCGGAACTGCTGAATGCCACCCGCCGCGGTGAGCAGGAAGCTGACGATCTGCGGTCCAGTGTTGGCGATGTGCATGGTTTACCGACGTGGCGAGTAGAGCTTGAGCGAGGCGCAAGGGTGCCGCTGCGCCGCCGTGAGCGGCGCGCGGGCAGTAGCGGTGCGAGCGATGTGTGCTGCGCGAGAGGGGCGCTGCTAGATGCCGTCCATGTAGACGCCCGAGAGCGGCAGCTCCCACGCGACGCCGCCCGCGCGGGCCATGCTATTCACGACGAGCGCGAAATTTTGCTGCTGCGGCGCCTGCTCGTTTGGCGCTTCGGTGAGCTCGAAGTGCACGTGCTCCTCGTCGCGGCGGTACCACACAGCGCGAGGCCCGGTGCCGGCGGCGTCTGCGAGGTCGAGGTACTGCCACCAATCCACGTTCCGCACGTACTGCGTGCGCTCGAGATAGACGGACAGGATCGTGTCGCTCGGGTCGGCGCCTGCGCCGGTGTAGAGCGAGGTGTTTTGAATGTAGCGCAGCTTGGCGAGCGGCAAGAGCAGCGTGTCAGGTGACTCGACGCCCTTGGTGGCGACGAGGATCGCAGTCTCGCCCGCGAGCAAGTCGTTGAGCACGTCTTGCGGCGTCTTCGTGCCCGAGCCCCATGCAGTCGTGCCGCCGACGTTGGCTGCGGCGACGACGGGCACGTTGGCATTGTTGAGCAGCCCGCGGATCGTGCTGCCGGGCTCGCCGAGTGCAGCGAGGCGCTCGAAGCGCTGCTCGAAACCGCGACGCACGGCGTCTGCCTTGCGGTTGCGGTAGTCGACGCCCGCCATGCTGGCGCGCTTGACGTCGAGCACAGACCAGTCATACGCGAGCGCGTACGAGAGAATGTCATAGGTGACCTTGGTGCTGGTCACAGCGACGCGGCGCACGTCGTCGGCGTAGTTCGCGATGAGCTCGGCGATGCCCGCCGAGTCCCACGCGTAATAAGACCACGTGTCAGCGCCCGCGGGTGCCTCGCTCGTCACGGGTACGAACAGGCGCCACTTCAGCGCCGGATAACGGATCTCACGCAGCCGCTGCGAGATGTACTCGAGCTGCGTTCTAAAAAACGCGGTGTCATTCGCGTCGAGCCGCTCGAGCCCGTGCGTCGCGGCGCGGGTGAGCGCGAACGATGCGCAGAAACGGTCGAGCTCGCCTGCATCGAGCCGCAAGCCGATTTGCTCGAGACTGTTGGTTAGGCGGTTGGGGTCGATGGGCGCGAGCAGTGAGTGCATAGCGGTGGTGTTTCCTTTAGGGCGCGCGGTAGGTGCGAGCGGCTCGGGTCAGAGGTTGATCTCGACGATGGCGACGCCGCCAATGGCTGCGCCCTGCACTACGGTGAGGTACGGGGCTGCGACTGCGTTGCCCGCGTCTGCGTCAGCACGCAGCGCGCCGAGCACGTTGCCCGCGCCGACGGGGCTAAACCGCACAAACGGCGTCGTGTGCGACGCGAGCGCGGTTTCAGCGATGATGGCAATGCGGCCCTTGCGCAGCACTGGCAGCAGAGCGCCGATTCTGTAAGGCGGCTCGGGATAGGACGGGTCCCACTGCGTGATCCCGGTGACGCCGAGCAGCGTGGTGACGTCGGCGCTAAGCGCCGGGCTGCGCACGGCCTTGGGCGGTTTGCCCGCGGTGGTGTCGTAGCAGACCACGACGCCGACGGGGATCGCGGTGGCCACTGCGAGCCCCGTGACTGCGGCGTGCGAGTAGTTCTCGATGAGCTGCCCGTTGACTCCGATCGGGTGCTCGTAGTTGTAGATCAGTTGCCCTGGCATACGGTCGTATCGCTTTCGTTGAGTGTTGACGGCGTCGAGCGTGGTTGTGTGGGCTTGTTAGGTGCGAGTGACCGTGAGCGGCTGCCGCCATGCGGGCGGCTCGTAGGCCGTGGGCGCGCCCGCGGGCTCGCGTGACTTGAGCTGCGCGCGCACCACGTCGGCGGCGCTCGTGCCGGGTGGGAATCCGTCGGCGCGTCGGTGCGGGTCTTTGCCGCCGCCCGCGGGCTTGATCTGCTTGGTGGTCGCTGTGAAGTAGGCGGCGACGTACTCGTCAGACTGGCCGGTCATGCTCGCAGCCGAGTCGAGGTGCGCTATGGCCTTCTCTTGGATCTGACGGCTCGTGAGCCCCGTGAGCTCGACGCCTGCGCCGAGCACGGCGCGGGCTGCGTCGAACAGCGCGACGCGTTCTGCGACGAGTGAATCGAGGCGCTTGGTGTCGCTCGCAGCTGCGAGCTGCTTGGCGGTCGCGTCGAGCTCGGCGGTTTTGGCGTCGAGGCGCTTCTGCAGGTCTGCGCTTGACGCGGTTGCAGTCTCGAGCTGCGCGGTGACCTTGCGCACGAGCTGCTCGGCCTGCGGGGTGACTTGCGCGTCGATGCCATCTATGCGGACGGTAACTAGATCCATGCGGGCGGGTCCTTTGTGCGGTGGTGCGGTCTCGGGCGGCTCGAGCGGGTCGAGCGCAAGCGTCGCGGCGAGCGGGTTGTCGGTGAGCTCGGCGGGCTTGCCGTCGAGGCGCAGCGCGACGTCGGCGCCTGCGCGGCCCCAACCACGCGGCCCGAGTCCGACGTGGTTGTAGACGATGCCGGTCTGCTCGGCGTCGTAGCGCTCGCCCTGGTAGGTGCCGGGCTGCTCGATGAGCGTGCACGTGTAACCGCAGCTCGCCTCGACGCGGTCGCGCCGCTCGACGGCGGCGATAAGCTTGGCGTCAGTGATGAGCAGCGTTGCCTCGACGTAACGCTTGCCGTCTGCGCGAGCGTCGCCGGTGACGTGCCCGAGTGCGAGCTCGCGGGCGTTGGTGGCGCTGACCATCTCGCGCGGGTGCAGGTCAGTGATCGGAGCGTCGGCGAGCGTGGCGAGCGAGCCGCCCGCAAACACCTGCTCGGGTCGGCGCAGCTCGCGGCGCAGCGTGCCGTCGGCTCGGCGGTAGGTCAGCACGCCTGTGCGCGTGACGCGGGCGGGCGCCCTGAGAAACCCCTGCGGGGTGCGGGTGACCTCGCCAAGGGTCGCGGCATCGTAGCGCTCGACAGGCTGCACAAGGGGCCCGTACTGGGCGAGTTTTGAGCGTGTCAAGACGTCACGCAGGCATGACGGCGCGACTGCGTGACTCCATGACTGCCGAGCGCGGGGCGGGGGCAGCCCGGGGAAAGCCCGGTTATTCGATGGCGGTGGGCTGCGGGGGCGGGTCTTGCCCGAGCCGGCGGAAGTGCTCGAAGCGCAGGCGGTGCACGTCCTGCTCGAGCTGCTCGAGCTCGGCGTCGGCGAGCTCGGCGCCGCGCGTGTGCTCGTGCAGGTCGAGGTCAGTGAAGTCGCCATGCGCCGGGTCGGCGAGGTAGGCGGCGGCGATTTCGCGGATGTCGGCGGCGCTCCATGGGTAGAGGCGCACGGCGAGCAGCTCGGCGGCGGATTGGGTGGCCATGGCGCAGCCTACCACGCAGCCGCGCCGGGCCCCTGCGCCGCGCCGGGGGGCTCGACGAGGCCTGCGCCGGGCCCGTGCGCCGGCGGCGGCCCGCGCGCCGGCGGTGCGTGAGTACGATGTGAATACGTTACGCACACACTACACTCGTAGTGTAATCGATGTGATGCGTAGTGTAGTCGTTTGCAGTCGTAGTGTATGAGCTTGCGTGCGTAATCGATGCGTATGCGCGCCCGCTCGTCGACGGTGCGCGAGCCGTTGGCGCCCGGCTGAGAGGCGCCCGGCGGCGAGCTCGTCAGTCGTGCGGGATGAACGGAACGGCCTTGGTCGCGGCCTTGGGGTTGCGCAGCTGCGACTTGATGGCCACGCGCTGCTCGGGCGTGAGCTTGCGCATGGAGAGCCAGAACTCATCGGCGATGGCCTGCGCGGTGGCGGGCACGTCGTTGCGAGACTTCCAATCGAGCGCGCCCTCGAGCAGCTGCGCTCGAGCCTCTGCCGCGGTGAGCGTGGTGTTGTCGGTGATGGCCTGCAGCATCGCAGCGATCATGCGGTCGTAAGAGCGGAACGGGTCGAACGTCCAGCCCGTGTCCGTCTGCTTGGGCAGCGCGAGAATGTGCTGCGGCGGCAGCGCCTCGAGCTCGAGCCCCGCGAGCGTCGCCGTAAACCCGCGCGCGCTGACCTCGGTGGCGATCTCGTCATAGAACAGCCGAGTCGCGCCCCACGTCGGGTAGCGCATGGTGGGCCCGTAGCCGTGGGCGACCTCATGGAATAGCGTCTTGAGCCCCGCGAGCTGGTCGCGTTGCGGCGTCTCGCCGGCAGCGATTGAGCGCAGCCCCGCGAGCGCGTTCTGCGTGCGCGACTTGACGAGCCGTATGTGACCCGTCGCCGGCTGCATCTCGCCGTAGACCGTGCCCGCGCGGTTGAGCCGCGCTTTGAGCTCGATGGTCTCGACTTGCGGGACGTCGGGGCCCCATAGCTCGCAGTGCGTGAAGGTCTCGCGCTCGTACCACGCAGCGATGAGCGCCCGCGCGGCTGAGCCGTCATCGAGCCCGCGCAGCAGTTGGTCGATGGCCGTGGCGAGCTCGGTGGCGAGCTGGTCGCGCTGCTCGGGCGTCAGCTCGATGGCCGGCGGGATAGCGGCGGGCGCTGCCGGTGGGGCTGCGGGTGGCGCGGGCGGCTCGACGCGGGGCAGCGGCGCGGGCGGCTCGGTGATGCCCGGCTGCGGGCGCGGCAGGCGCGCGGGCGCGGGCGGCTCGACGGGCAGCGTGGGCAGCGGCGTCGGCGCGGGTCGCGGCAGCGGCGCGGGCGGCGGCTCGACGGGCAGCGGCGTCGGCGCGGGTCGTGGCAGCGGCGCGGGCGGCGGCTCGACGGGCAGCGTGGGCAGCGGCGTCGGCGGCGCGGGCGCGGGCAACGGGGGCAGCGGGGTCGGCGCAGCGGTCGGCGTCGGCAGCGTCGGCGCAGCCAATGGCGGCGCGGGTGGCGCGGTCGGCAAGCCCGGCAGCGTCGGCTGCGTGGGTGCAGCGCCGCGCGGTTGGATGCGCACGCGTCGACGTGGCGGCGCGGTGATGGGGCCCGAGCTCGGGCCCGCGGGTAAGCCCGGCAGCGGCAGCTGCTGCGGTGCCTGCGGGGCGAGGGGCGGCGGCAGCGGGCGAGCGAGCGGCGACGCGGGCGGGCGCGGCGGCGCGGGCTCGGGCGGCGGCTCGGCGTCAATCACGGCGTCGTCAATGATCGGGATGGCAGAGCAGCGGCAGGCATAAAAATGCGTGTCGAAGCCCGGGTGCGCCCGCTTGCCCGTGGTCGGGTTGACGACGGGTGGCTCTGCCCACTTCTGTTGCGTGCCCTCGAGCGCACGGTGATAGGGGCGCACCTTGCGATCTTTGCTCGTGGCCCACGTGTAGTCAGTGATGCCGAGCTGCGTCTGACGCAGCCGCGTCTGCTCGCCGTGGTATTTGCCGATCGCGTCGTTGGCGATGAGCTGCGCGTGACGCTTGGCGACTTGAAACTGCGCCTCGAGCTTGGCCGCTATCTCGTCGGGGCGCGCGCCCTCCTCGAGCTCGGCCATGACGAGCTTTTTGATGTCGGCGTAAGTCTCGTCGGTGAGGTTGCTCACACGCAGGATCGATGCCTCGGTGAAGGCCTCGAGAGACTCGGCGATGCCTGACTGCGGCAGGTGAGGATCAATGCCCGTCACGGCCTCGACTTGCCTGCGCAGCGTATTGTCGACGTTGACGCTGACGCCGACGGCGGCCTCGAGCGAGCCCGCGCGGATGTCGGGTATCTTGAAGTCAACCGGCAGCGTGACGGCAGCGCCGTCGATGAGCCCCGACGGCGTGTTAGGCGGCTGCTTTTCCGCGTCGGTGCGCGCTTGTCGCATCGACGCAAGCGCGTTGCGCTCGCCTCGGATGATGAGCACACCGCGCCGCGCGAGCTCGGGCAGCACCTCGGAGAGCACGCGGTCGTGCCCTAGCGCCATGACGCGCTGTCCGTGCTCGAGCGGCTCGAGCGGCGTGCCGAGCACGATCACAGCGTCGACGGGTGGGCGAGCCGAGCGAGGCGTGCGCGCGAGCACCTTGCGCAGCGCCCGGCTGACCGCGACGCCCTCGAAGATAGCCGGGCCCTCGAGCATGCGGTCGGCAAGCGCGTCGCTCGCCTGCGACCACCCGAGGTAGGCATAGTGGTCGGCGTGCACGACGGGCGCGCGCAGCATCGTTGCGAGCTGCTCGGAGAGCGTCGACTTGCCCGCACGAGGCGGGCCCACAATCGCGATGCGGGGCCCGTGGTAGCCGTTATCGAGCGCAGCGTCGGTGCGCTTGGGCTTGGCGTAGATGCGCGACCACGCGGCGAGGTGCGGGCGGATGGCGGCGCGCGCGGATGCGTAGATCGCGGTGACGTGCTCGACAAGCATGCGCGTGTAGCGCTCGAGCGCGGCCTCGGGGAAGGGCTCGGCGTGCGGGCGAGCTGCCGCCATGTTGCGCCGCTCGGCGCCGAGCATGCGCCGCTGCCGTTGGGCGAGGCGCGCACGGTTGCGGGCTCGGTCTGCGCTCGAGCGGGCTGCCATGCGTTAGCTCGGCTCGGGCGCGGGCTCGTCGGGCGGCGGCGGGTTGTCGGGCGGCAGCGCCCGCGGCTCGCTCGTGCCGCCCTGGCGCAGCCGCTCGAGCTCGGCCTCGATGTCGAGCTCGAGCATGGCCTCGCGCGCGTCGGTGTCTATCTCGTCGAGCTCGCCGGCCTGCGCGATGTTAAGTGCCGCTTCCTCGGGGCGGATGATGCGGGCGTTGACGAGCGAGACGAGCGCCTGCGCGCGCAGATTGAACGTCTCGGCGGCCTCTTTGGCGCTGGGCTGCCATAGCGGCGGATATTCGACCTCGAACTCGTCGAGGACTTGCCCCTTGGTCGGGCTGTCGTCTGCCGCCATCAAGACGCGTGTGAGCTGCTCGATGCGAGGGGTGAGGATCTTGGTGCGCTCTGAGCCGACTTTGTCGTACCAGTTGCGCACGTCACTCTCGCCGGTCGCGTTCATGCCGGCGGGCGAGCGCCCCCATAGGACAGTCGCCGGCATCTCAGCCGCGGCAGAGACGCGCAGCATGTAGCGGTCGAGCAAGTCGGGCATGCCCGTGAAGCTGGTCGCAACGCGCTCGAATGACTCGGCGTCGGCGTCGATGAGCAACGCTCGGCAGACGCTGCGCACGAGGTCCATAATCTGCACGCGCTTGCGCAGCTTTTCCTCGCCGTTGGCCGCGAGCAGCTGCAACAGATTCTTGACGCGGAACACGCCCTGCGACGCGTCGGTGAGCAGGTGCCCGACGCTCATCCACGCGCTTGAGCTCGCCTGCATGGCGTCGTATGCGCGCTGCAGCACGCTATCGTCGAAAAACTGCTCGCTCGCGGCGCCCCAACGCGAGGTCAGCACACCGCGGAACTGCAGGAGGCGAGACTCGTGCACGATGGCGTCGAGCTTTTCGTAGCTGCGCACAGTGACAGCCGAGCCGCGCGGTATGGCGAGCCGCATGAGCCGATAGCTTTCAACCTCGCCGAAACGCGGCGCGAGCGGCTCGTTGTAATACGTCTCGGGCTGCAGCTGCGTGCGACGGAGCACGGTGAGGTGCGAGAGGCGCACGACGCGGCCCAAGTCGAGCGGCTCGCGTGTGTCGAGCCCGTCATCGACGCCGAGCAGCACCGCGCCGAGCCCGTAGAGCCGAGCCCAACACCACGCTTGATGCAGCGCCGTGTCGGCGCCGAGCGCCTGCAGCGCGCTCGTGAGGTCTGCGCCGAGCGTCGCGCTGTTGTCCTCGTCTGCCGGCAGGGTGATGCAGAAGCCCGCGCGCAGTGCGTCGTCGGGCAGCTTCTCGACGATGCGGGCGGCGATGTCGTCGTCACTGTGCAGCGCCTCGAGCGTCGAGTCGCGCAGCGGCTGCCGTAGCTGCGGGGCGTGGTGCGTGAGCTTGTCGCGCAGACTGCCGAGCCCCGTGATCACGTTTTCCCAGCCGTCGAGCCGCTCGGTCATGGGGGCGCGTAGCGGGCGAGCGCTCGAGCTGTCTACGGGCTTAGAGTGAGATCTCGTCGAGCGCCTGCAGGTAACCCGACGCAATGCCCGCGGTGAGCCAGCGCAAAGCCTGGCTCTGCGCGTCGACGCGGTCGTTGGCAGCCCCGCGCGGGAAGCGTTTATGCTCGAGCACCCAGTCTTCGATCCATGGGGCGATGGTGTGGTGAGGCAGGTGAACCGAGCCCGACGCGAAGATGGGCTGCGTGCTGTAGGCCCTCGCGATCTTGCTGCCCTCGGGCTCGATGGGAATGATGCCCGGGATGCGGTTGCGCAAAACGTCCATTACGGCCGGACCGTTGGCTTTGTCCTCGATGAGCACGGCAGAGCACGCGGGCCACTTGCGGTAGAGCGTCTCGATGGCGGCGATGGTGCCGAGAAAGTCTAAGTGATCGCGCACCTCGTCGAGCAAGTAGAAGCGCGGCGCGAGATAGGCCCATGCTTGGCCCGCGACGTATGAGCTCGTCTCGTCAGCTTTGAACGCACAGTCAAACGTGAGCACGATGAGCGCCGCGTCGAGGCGCGGCAGCACGTGGTATCTGTGCTGCATCCACTCGTCGCGATAGATTGCGCCGCCCTCGGGGATGGGGTCTTGCTGGTCTTGGGCGCTCCAACCTTCAGGACCAAACTCGCGCTTTCGTCGCGCGACCTCGACGTCAGACCATCGAGCAGCGCACAGCAGCTCGCCGTCGGACTTGCGCGGGTCGAGCCACCCGAGGGGCGTGGCGGCGCGCGTCGCCTTGCGGCTGTAGACCATCGGGATAGACAGCACTGCGTAATCCTGCTCGGCGGCCTCGCCCGCGAGGTCGCGGTCGTGCAGGCGTTGCATGATGATGGTGCGGGTGTTAGTCGGGCCCGGCAGCACGCGCGAGGCCATCGTTTCCCACCACCACATACGGCAGCGCGCGAGCGCGAGCGTGCTGTGCGCGTCGATGGGCTTGATGGGGTCATCGACGATCTGACGGTGGCAGTGAAAGCCTGTAGGCGAGCCGCCGACGCTGACACTCTGCCGTATGCCGCCCTTATCATTCTCGAAGCGATCGGCGAGCCACGCGCGGCGGTTGGGCTGCCACACGTCGCCGTAGAGCTCGCGATACCACATTTGTTCTACGAGCAGCCTGCAGCGCAGCGAGTCACGCACCGCGAGCGTGTCGGCGTAGGCCGAAAACTGCCACTGTATACCGGGGCGCAGCGTCCACTCCCACGCGGGCCAGAGCACGCAAACGGTCGTGCTTTTCGAGCTGCCCGGCGGCACGTTGATGCAGAGTCGAGGCAGCTGCCCCTCGCTCTGAGCGGTGAGGTGCTCGCAGATGGCCCCCACATGCCAGTTGTCGACAAATGCGGCGTTAGGTACCACCAAAGGCCACGCAGCCCGCACGAAGTCGTGCAGCTTGACGGGGCGATCGCGCACGCGCCTATGCAGCTCATGGCGGCGGGCACGTTCCGCCATGAGCCGCTCGAGATAGCGGTTGTCCTCGATGCGCGCAGCCACGGCTTAGCCGTTGCGTGCGCCGGGGTCTGCGAAGCCGAGTCTGATGCCCCATAGTACAGAGCCCGGGGCGAGCTTGACGAGCACGCTGTAGCGGCTCTCGCCGTTGATCACGAGCAGCCCGGTAAAGGTCGCGCTTGTGAGATACACGTCTGACGCGGTGAAACCTGGCAAGTCGATGTCAGCGCCGATCTGACTGTAGGTGCTTGCGGGTGGCGGCTGCGGGTTTGTGGCTCCCATGGCGCGGGGCCACCACACGAGCTTTGCTTGGTTGTAGACGGTGGGCCCGAATGCGCGCCACGTGATTTCGAGAGTAACTTTCTGCGTGCCGCGCGGCACAGCGACGGGGTACTCAACCCAGACGGAGTTGGTGGCGTGCGTGTTGCCGACGCAGCCCTGGCTGCCGTAGATGGTGAGCGAGCCGAGCGGCTCGGGCGGTGACACGTTCCAATGAATCGGGCGCATGATGTCGAGCTGCAGGTGCCGCATAGGGATCGCGGCTGCCGCTAACTCGTACTCGATATCGATGGGGCCCGTGAGGTGCAGCTCCGTCTCGATTTTCACGTCTTTGAACGAGCCGTTGATGGTCGAGGTGACGGTTTCGCATGTGATGTTTTTCCCGGTTAGGACTGCCGAGAAGTTGCCGGATGTCGCTATCACCGACGTCGCGTTGAGCGTCGTGACGTTGATGGTGTCGAATGCGCCCGACGCCCATGCCGAGTCGTTCCAGCTTGCCGGGCTCGCGGCGTGCGTGAGCACCTCGAGCGCGTTGACGGTGTTGATCGCGATGGCCTGCGCCACGGCGGCGCTATTCTGTGCCCACTGCGTGCCGTTCCAGCTGGCGTTATAAACCAGCATGAGCTTGCGCGTAGCGCTGCCGCCTACGTAGAGACTTGCGAACACGGTAGGCGAGGTGGTCGGGAAGCGCGCGACGAGGCGGTATGCGCCGTTGGGCACGCTCGTCGCAGCTAGTAGCGGCACGATGTCAGCGGCGGCGCTCGATTGAGCGAAGCGCAGCGCGAGGTCGGCGGTGGCCTCGCCGAGGATCACAGCGTTTAGAAACGTCAACCACTCGCCAGTGGCATACTGCAGATGGTTCCACCACTCGGCGGGCGGCGGCTCGTCGACAATCCAGCCTAGCGCGCGCTTGCCTGTTGGCGGCTCGAGCTTGGTGCCGGTGGTTGCCCACGTGGGGATCGTGACTGTTGGTCTAGGCATGCGGTGATGGTCCTTGTGTGCCGGGTGCGTCGGTGGTCGGTGAGGGTTGCGGGTCGGTGAGCGCGTCGGGCGCGCGCGTGAATCCGTACTTAGCGATGGCCGCGTCGAGCTCGGCGTCGCTCATGTCAGAGGGGCCCTTAGTGACAGTGACAGTCTGCTTTTGCCGGTAGCGCTGCGGAAAGCGCCGCTCGAGATACCAAGCGCCCGCGCGCCAATCCTCGAGCGAGGCCGACGTGACGCGCTGCACGACGCTCGCCTCTGCTCGAGCAAGCGAGGCCTGCATGTCATCCCAGAACGTGGCAAACGGTTGCTCGCCGGCCTGACCGCGCTTGCGCCACTCGTAGTAGGTCGAGCGGTTGATTGACTCGGCCTGGCATGCGGTGGCGATGGGCACGCCGACGGCGACCATGGCGCAGAGGCGCTCATGCAGCACGCGGTTATAGACGACGCGCCGATCTGACTGTTGCAGTGTCATGTCGGGGATGTTGACGCCGCGCCCTGCGAGGTCGCCGAGCACCACTGCGCGCTCGTAAAGCTCGACAGTCGGGCGAGCTCGTTTCTTGGGCTTGTCTGTTTCGCGCGCGCGCGGGCGCGAGCGCCGGGTTTTGCTGCTGATGGCTGCTTTTTTGGGTGCAGGTCGTGTGCGCTGCTTGGGCGGCATAGACAGTCAAACAGGGTGTGTTAGTAGGTTGGGCCCCGCGTCGCCGAGCGGCGGCACGCGTCGCACTGCGTCGAGTGCCGGCTGCGCCACTTGCTCGAGCTCATCTCGCGCACGGTTCCGCAACGGCAGCGCACTACAAACCAGTTTTCGGGGCCCGCGCTGCGCTGCCTCACAAACGCACTGACTATCGTCCAAGCTGTCGCCATGGGGTCGGGCAGGCGCGACGGCGGCGCGGACGGCAAGCACGCGCTGCACAGCCCCCCATAGCGGCGCAGCGGCGGCAGTAGAGCCCCGCAGCGGCAGTGCGTCGGTGTGTCCGGGATCGGCTTGGGAGACGCCACGGCGAGCGCCTCATGAGGTAATGCGGCACTTGGTGCGCGCGTGCAGGATGCCGCTCGTTGACGCGACGTGGCCTAGACAGATGGCCGCGGCGGCGTCGTTGGTGAGCGGCGTGATGGGCAGCCGCGCCCGCTCTAAGAGCCCGTAGGCTGCGCGCAGCTCGAGCCGCCGCGCGTCCTCGCGCTTGAGTGTGCCGAGCCCAAAGCAGCGCGAGCGCCACTCTGCCGCGGTGTACTCGATTACGTGGTGCGCGGGCCCGCCGCTGTAGCGCCACGCAGCGCGCCACACAGCGACGTGCTCGCGCAGACGTACGACGGAGCTGAGCGGCCCGCCGTAGGGCACCTCGAGCGCGAGCGCGAGCGGCAGCCCGAGCTGCTCGGCGAGGTCGCGCGTCGAGCGCATGAGCACGTGCCGGTGCTCGTCGGCGTCGATGTCGAGCTCGCCGTAGTCGTGGAGCTTGCCGCGCGTGTAGCGGGCGGTGCCCGACGTACTCGCGACGTCGACGGCGAGCAGCACGAGCTCGAGCGGGCGAGGGGTGGGGAAGTCGCGCGGCTCGGAGCGCTTGAAGTGCAGCCCCCGACGCGAGGTGCGCGAGGGGCGCAGGAACGGCAGCAGGCGTGCAGTCATGGTCGGCTCACGGGGGCAGGGGTTGGGCGGGGCGGGGCGTTGGGCGGGGCGCTGGGCGCGTAGAAACAGCCGCACGGGTTGCAGACTGAGAGCGTGCCGAGCTCGTCGGCGCGCTGGACGTCGACGTAGAGGCAGCGGCGGCAGCGCGCGCAGACGCGGTCGAGGTCGGGGCAGCTGTGCGCGACGCGCATGGCGACGCGCTGCCCGCTGCGCAGGAGGCAACGCGGGCACACGCGGCTCACGGCTTGTCTCGCAAGTTGGGGCCCGCGACAGTGCGCTGCAGCGCGAGCTCGTCGAGCAGCGAGCCGAGCGCGCCGTGCGCGTAGGTGGTCTTGAGCTGCCCTTGCGAGACGTAGCTCGTGACGAGCGTGTCGCGCGACGCGCGCGCCTCGAGCAGCTCGCGCAGCGCGAGCGACACTTGCGCATGGTGGCGGGTTTCCTCGCCGCCGAGCCCGTCGACGATGAGCAGCGGCGCCTGCGCGAGACGTTGCCAGCGCGCGCCCTCGTCGCCGTATAGCGTGCCGTGCGCCTGCAGGAGCGCGCGCGGGGTCGCCCATAGACTCGCGGGGTGCTCGAGCGCGAGCGCGGCGCCTGCAACGGTCTTGCCCGAGCCGACGCTCGCGCACAGCACGAGCACGCGGCGCCGCTCGGGGTCGCGGTACCAGTCACGCACGGCATCGAGCGGCAAGCTGCGGGGCAGCTGCTCGGCAGCGAGCAGCTCGAGCACACGAGGCGTGAGCCCGACGCCGAGCTGCTCGAGCTGCCGGCGGCGAGCGAGCTTGCGGTCGCGAGCTCGGGCGACGGGGTCGGGGGGCGGCCCGGGTGGGCTCGGCGGTCGCTGCCCGCCGCTGGCGACCACGCGGGCGCACTGCTCGATGACCTCACGCAGCCGCTGCTTGGCGGTCGGCATGAGCGATGCGACAGAGGCCGGCGGGGCGTCGCGGCGCGAGGTCATAACACGGCCTCTGCCGCGAGCTCGGCGGCGGTAGCGGGTCGCAGCGGCGCGGGGCGGCCGGGCTGCTCGAGCGGCTTAGCTCGCCCGCTGGGCGGCTCGCCCGCGAGATAGTCGGGCCAATACCGCAGCACGTGCCCGGCGGTGTAGTAGCGCGACGCCTGCACGTCGGGGCGAGCGCGCACGAGCCGCGTGATGGTGGCTGCGACGCGGGCGAGGTCGCGCGGCGGTTTGCGCCCGAGCTCGGCATAGGCGTTGCGCTCGTGGTGCGTGCTCGGGTAGGGCGCGGGGCGCGTAAACAGGGTCTGACAAAGCAGGTCGAGCCACGTACGCCCGCGGTCGATGTCGACGTCGTGCGCCGCTGCAGCGGTGGGCAGGGGCGCGACGCGGGCGTGACTGTGCGCGTGACCGGGGGCGTGACTGGCTGCGTGACTGGCTGCGTGACTGTCGGTGTGACTTAGTGTGTGACTGTCACGCCCTGACGGCGTCTCGTTTGCTTGATTCTGCTCGACGTGGTCTAGCGCCGAGCTGGGGCGATCGCGGGCTGCGTCTGCGCGAGCGTCGCGGGCTCGAGCTCGGGCACGCGAGCGGCGCTTGCGGGCGGCTGCGGGCGTCTCTTGCGTGCGCCAATAGCCGAGCAGAGCTACGCCGCCGCCCGGCAGCGGGGCGATCTCGCCGATGGCCTGCAGGCGCTCGAGCCCGCGTTTGGTCTGACGCGTGGTGAGCCCGGCTGCTGCTGCAATCTGACGGACGCTGAGCGGTGCGCCGTTGCACCACGCAATGGGCACGGGCTCGTGCTGCTCGTTGGGCGTGACAGTCACGCAAGCGTCGCGCGTGACTGTCACGGTTGCAGTGCGCGCGACGCTCGCAGCGCGCATGCGCTGGGCGTGCAGGCGGGCGAGGTGTAAGAGCGCGGTTAGGAGCGCTCGCCCGAGTCCGTCGAGCGGCGAGTCGGGCCCATAGTACGTGTCGTGTACTTTGACGTAGTCGTGCATAGGGGAGTGAGCTCGAGCGGCGAGCCCCGACAACGCGAGCGAGCAGCGGCGCGCACGCGCAGCGAGGCGTGCGGCGTTAGGTGGCAGCGAGCAGCTCGCGCTCGCGCTCGCGGCGGCGGCGCTTGCACACGCGATAGATCGCATCGACGGACACTGCGTGTTCCGTGGCCTCTGCGATGCTGCGCGCCGTCGAGCGGTGCGGGTAGCTCGAGCCCGCTGCGATGCGTCGCAGCGTCGAGCACGCGATGCCGGTGTGGCCATGCAGTCGCGAGATGCTTCCCAGTCCGTTGGCGTCGAACCATTCGCGGAGCGTCATAGACCGCCGAGCCTACGGGCTCGCCGAGCAAACGCACAAGCTTCTATCCACACCTAACAGTTAGATATACAGCGAGCGCACGCTCGAGCGTCCGCTGCGCACATGTAGGCGCCGCCATGGGTGGCGGCGTGACTAGTCGTTTTTGACGTGCTGTAGCCTGCGCTGGCTAGCCTTAGAGCGTTTAGTCGGGCATAACCTGTTGACCTACGACGCGCGGGCGGTCTATCCGCTCGAGCAGATGCTGCAACGCTCGTGCAAGGGGCTCGCTCATGGCGCTACGGCTTAGAATCTCAGACCTCGAAGCACCTACACCCGACGACCCGATGGGCGAGCCGACGCTGCAGCGCCGCATATGGGCGGCGTACATGAGCCGGGGGTTTAGTCGGCACAAGTTTGCGCGCTCGTTGGGCGTGCACGGCTCGACGGTGGTGACGTGGTGCACGGGTGAGCGTGATCCCGACTTGCGGCAGCTGATCGCGGTCGCGCTGCTGCTTGACTATCCGCTCGAGCAGGTTGTCTTCGGGCGGCCCGGGCAGGCGGGCGCGCGGGCGGTGGTCGAGGGGCGAGTGCCGCCGAGCGACGAGACGCTGCGCGCTGTGGTGCGCTCGTTTGTGGTGCTGATCGGCAGCTCGACGGTTTACGGCTCGTCGATGGTGCCGCCGCGTCTCGCGCACATTGCCGCCGAGCGTTGGTCAGGCGGCGCCGA
>Ga0247679_1000051_pt1 | contig 46598 bp, 69 predicted proteins | sample CNK20_metaG_FD_182797 | JGI IMG/M metagenome (GOLD analysis project Ga0247679, IMG submission 182797) | Soil microbial communities from Purdue University Martell Research Forest, Indiana, United States - CNK20 | ecosystem: Environmental > Terrestrial > Soil > Temperate forest > Bulk soil...
CTGAGTATCACTTTCGTTTCGTCCGGCATCCGCAACCTGCGGCTATGATGTCAAGCATTATTGTGATAATGAGAACGTGTCTCATTTGCGTATGCGTGCTTGACTCTTTAGCCATGCGTGCTTATGATTCGTCTATCAGCAATTACGCTGCTCCTTCATGGAGTGAATGCAAATGCTCGACACGAACACATTCTCAGAGCTGCTCGACTCCGCCGTTAAGACGCCTGGGATCGTGAGCCGCGCCTATCAAGCCTTTTACGGCTATAGCATCGGCAATCAACTACTCGCGATGTTTCAGTGTGAAGCGCGCCAGATTCCGATCGGCCCGATCGCTACGTTCATGGGATGGAAGGAGAAAGGGCGTTTCGTGAAAAAGGGCGAGAAAGCGATTCGGCTCTGCATGCCTGTCACCTGCAAGACTAAGGCAGAGAGCACTGAGCCTGACGCTAAGGACGCCACGTTTACGCGTTTCGTCTACCGCTCGAATTGGTTCGTATTGGCGCAGACTGACGGCGCCGAGACGACGGCGGCGACAGTTCCGGAATGGGATGCAGATACCGCCCTGAAAGCGCTGGACATCGCTAGGACGCCTTTCGAGCACTTGGACGGCAACTGCCAAGGCTACGCCATCGGTCGCACTGTAGCCATTTCCCCGCTCGCCGAATATCCACACAAAACACTCTTTCACGAACTCGCCCACGTCGTGCTTGGACATACCGCCGAAAACGTCACGCTCAGCGACAACGAACGGACGCCGCGCACGATCCGAGAAGTTGAGGCTGAAGCGGTCGCGATGGTCTGCGGCGATGCGCTCGGATTACCTGGAGCGTCCGAGTCGCGCGGATATATCCAGCACTGGAACCACTCCGGCGAAGCCATTCCAGAGCGCTCTGCCCAGCGCATTTTCAAGGCCGCCGATACCATCTTGAAAGCAGGCCGCAACGATACGACGAAGGATGCGATCCGATGACTTTTACCTATATCGTAAATCACCATGAATACGGCGATCTTCGCAAAACTGCGGACTCAATCGACGAGGCACGCCAATGGGCTAAAGATGCCTTTGGGCGCGGCGTTCAGTGTTCCGTAACTAGAGAGAACAGCCACGGCGACAAGTGCATCTGTGCGCGCTGCGAGCGCAGAAGGGAAGGGCTCTGAAATGGCTATCAAAGCAATCGCCGTCGTGTCGATCATCGTCTGGCTTGGACTGTCGATCGGTCGCTGGGTGCCAGTGTTCCAACAGGCCATTCAGTCATTGTCAGGAGGACATTAGATCATGGTCCTACCTGCATCGGCTGACCAAATGATCTTCGATGCGATCAAGCAGACACCGAAGCCATTCGTAATCGTCTGTATATGGTGTCCAGACGGGCGACAGAAGAGCATCGACGCGGCGGCCTCTGGCGCTATCGTCTCTCACGGCATGTGCCCAGCATGTGCTGCTCGCTTCGAATCTCAGATGTGGGAACGCTAACTCGAACGTAGCAGCTCAGTAGACTTGCAGCATTCACGGCTGCTCCTAACTTTGGAGTGTATGCAATGGCGAAACGAATCACAGAACGATGCGCGTGCTGCGGCCAGACAATCAAGGCCGCCCGTCTCACGAACGCCGCCGAGCCGGCTAAACCTCGCTACGGCAAGGCCAAGCCAGGGATCGATTACACGCTCAACGGTCGCATTCCGTCGATGCTGACCAAACAACGCTTCGCCTACGACGATCTCGTTCACTGTGAATGTTCGGCTGAATATGGCCTGACCTACCAGAAGTGTCGATTCTGCGATCGTGGCTGGCCCGATCTGCCCTATCTACTGAAATACGCCGTCCGACACTACGTCTGCGAGGATTGCGCCGAGCACTACGCGAATACCGCTCTTCCGCGCACACAGGAAACTACATGACACGTGATCAAGCGCGGCGCCAGCTCGAAGCAATCGCCCAGCCGAAAGCCGTTCGCCTGACGGTTGGAACCTCACTCAGCTCTGACGAAAAGCGCGCTAAGGCAGGCGAAGAATATGCGGCCGTCATGGCGGAGATCTCAGCGTGCAACGATCGCATCGCTGAGATCATCGCCGCACACACCGAACTGCAACAGCTCTATGCAAAGCGGCGCGCGCTGAAGCCGCAAGCCGAGAAGCTCAACGTCGCACATTGGTATCACAAATTCGTAGCGCTCAAGACTTCGGGCGGCATCGGCTGGGAGGAGTTCATGGGCACTGGCGATACCTGGGAACAAGTCATCGCGAAATCCACACAGCGCAAGGAGCGCGATCGAGACGAGCAAGCCGCTCGCTTCGGAAAGGACAGGACATGAACGACCCTAACTCGAACGCACTAGGCCACACGCGCGCGGCATTCCTCGCGGACATCTGGGCCGTTCTCGTCACCGCTTTTCAGAATGAGCTGCGAGCACATACGATTACGCGCCAGGCCGACCGCGCATTCATTACTAACGTCGCGAACGTTCTAGAAGCGCTCTGCCAGTCCTGGCGCAATCAGGCGCCGCGCATCTGTGAAGAACGTCACTGCGAGCGGGTTGTCACCAACCCACACGACGTGTTATGTGCGCAGTGTAAGGCTCGCATCGACTCGGCGACGCGCCCACGCGCGGACTCTGCTTTCTTTCACGAAGGATGGAGGTAGGTTCAATGGCGTCATTCGTGATTCGTAACATCGATGATGAAATATGGAAGCAGTTCAAAGCTAAGGCTGGCGGCACGTCTACCGCAGTGAGAAAGCTCTTGCTCCAGCTCATAGAACAGGCGGCGAAATCATAATGGCTCATTACGAACCCGACTCGGCCACGGGCCGTATGAAGGCAGCGCGGCGCCATCGCGAGCGCGCCTACGCCGAGCGCAACGAACTGATTGGCGTGCTAACTCGCCTCTGGCCGTCACACGTGATGCCGGTATCAGCGAACTTATCGAGCCTCGCGGACGGGCGTGCAGTCATTTGCATCCATAGTCCGGCCGGGCAGCTCGCCTGGATCCTGAGCGTCGAAGAGGCCGATGAGACGTTCCCCGCACTGCCACGAATCACCGAGAACCATTGGGACCGAAGCACACGCACTGAGCGATCGGCACGACTTTCGATGCTCAGGAAGGATATGCGATCAGTGAAGCCATCGCCGAGCGTGGAAACGACGTTGAGACAAAGCCTAAAGCGTAAGCGGTGAGCGAATATAATTGATTCTAAATTCAGTTTCAAAAAGGTAAAAACGCATGCAGACCTATCTTAATGACCCAACTTTGAAGGTTCGATTCATTGACGAAATCGGCAAACACGAATCTGCCGATCAATTCATCAAGGGCTCTTATGGCGAGGGCACCGGAAGGAACTTCCGAGGGTGTGCCATCGGCTGCTCCCTCCATTCGCTGAATCACATCAACGGCGTGCGGTTCAAGACCGGCGATCATTCGCGGTATGAGAGCGAACTGGGTTTGCCGATCTGGCTCGCGTATCTCGAAGACAACATCTTCGAGAACTTGCCGATCGAACTCGCGAAGACCTGGCCGCGGCGCTTCGCGGACGCAGTGCCGGTCGGCGCCGTCGTCGATGATCGTGTGCTCGCGAAGATCCTCCGATGGACCCTCGCGGATCCGGACTTCGGCATGCGCTTCGCGACGGACAACGAAGAGATTCGCGGCCACATCGACGTCATCGTCACGGCCTTCGACGCCGAGATTTCAGGAACAGCGACCGCCGAGCAGCGCGAGGCGGCCGCCAGGGCCGCCAGGGACGCCAGGGACGCCTGGGACGCCAGGGACGCCTGGGACGCCTGGGACGCCTGGGACGCCAGGGACGCCTGGGCCGCCTGGGACGCCTGGGCCGCCAGGGCCGCCATGGCCGCCAGGGACGCCAGGGCCGCCAGGGCCGCCAGGGCCGCCTGGGCCGCCAGGGCCGCCTGGGCCGCCTGGGCCGCCAGGGCCGCCAGGGCCGCCAGGGCCGCCAGGGCCGCCTGGGCCGCCTGGGACGCCAGGGCCGCCAGGGCCGCCTGGGACGCCTGGGCCGCCAGTGCCGCCAGGGCCGCCGCTACAAATCCCGAGGGGAAGAAGTCTCTCGCCTTCTTCCCCTCGCTCTCCGAATATGTGTTGCAGCTCCTGCGCGACTTGCCGACGGCTCTCGCCGCCGACCAGTCATCGAATGTTGGTGCGTGAAGTTTTACGTGAGGCGTGGAAATGCGAAAGTGCCAGCGCGGCGCCCTCGCACTCCGAGAATGACTAGACGTTGGGCGCGATCTTGTTCACCGCGTCGTTCGCGGCGGCGAGATCCGCCACGTTCGCGTCGAGCTGTTCCTGCGCGATCAACTGCGGCACCGGCTGTCCACCGCTGCCGAGCGCCGCCACGCGCGCTTGCAACGCTCCGACGTTCCGCTTCAGGGCATCGATCTGATCTTGCTGATCCTTGGCTGTTGCCATACTCTTCTCCAACTCCATGATGACGTGAAAGAGCGCACGTTCGATCAACGTGCGACTGAGTGAGCCGCCGTTCTGAGCTTTGTCCGGTTTCTTTCGTGCCACGACCGTATTACGTTGTCGTGGGCGCATTGAGCGGCGTCGCGGACGGAGCCGTGGACGGATCGGGGAATTCATTCAACGCGGCCGTGCCCTCGTCGATGATCGCCTGAGCCTTGCCCTTCGCGCGCGCGATCACTTCCTCGTCGGTCGGAAGCGATTTCCCTTCGTCCTGGCGCCCGCGAAGCCAGGCGATCAGGTCCAACGCGATCGGTTCGGCAACGTTGATGATCGCGCCCACATCGAGATTCTGTCCTGCCATGTTCACTTACCTCCTACCGGCGCGAGCGCCACAAGGATCGCATCCGCCGCGCCGAATTCGACTTGGAACTTCTGCGCGGTCGCGGGCGGCAATTCCTTCTGCGCCTCAGCCAAAATCGATCTGGCATCCTTGTAGGCGGCGGCGAGTCCGGTGCCGTTGTCGATCGCGACGTTGATCACGCGCGCGGATCCGATCGTCGCTTTGACGACCACGCGCATCGTCGGTGTGTCGATGAGATTGCTTCGACGCGCGTTGATCGCGGCATGCTGAATCACGCCGATGGCGTCGAGCGCGTCTTCGCTTTGATACGCGACCTGGCCTTGCGGCGTCGTCACGGAGGCGGGAACGGCGCGAGCGCCGAAGCATGCGGGATGTAGCAGCGACGCGAGACTCAGCGCGAGAACGATAGAGATCGTGCGTAGATGGTTCATGTGACTCTGTTCCTCTTTTCCTGTGTTACGAAAGCGCACTATCTTACACGACGTTAGGGCATTTTGGCATCGACGGCCGCGACCGCCTTTTGCTCGGCGGCAACCTTCGCCTTCGCGTCCGCCATGCTGGATCCTGGCGGCAAGGTCAGGGCCGCTTCCGCGATCGGCGTCGGCGTGACTTGCGCCCGCACGATCTCGCCTCCGATGCCAAGGATTACGGCCGCGAAGGCGATGATCGCGGAGATCTGCGGCGTCGTCAGGTGCGCGCCGAACGCGACGGCCAGGACGATGAGCGCATTCAGGATCGACATCGCCCTGACAGGTTCATTCCGACAAAACGAGACGAAGGCTTTCACTGATTCTCCTATTAACACACGTGTGGGAAGTTGAGCGCGCGACAATAGCTGCGCTCGGCGTTGATTTCCTTCAGTGAGACGCGGTTTCGCACGTCGCGAAAGAGATCCAGTTCGAGCACGACCGGCACGCGCGGACCGCGTGGTGTCTCCACCGTCCAGTAGAACGGTTCACGATTCGCCGGATCGATCAGCGCGTCATTGCAGGCCGGGCCGAGGAAACAGCGCGCGCGCTGCTGCCAGCCGTTGAGCGCATCGCCTGGGATCGGCGTGCCGTCCTCCGTGATGAACGGCGCGTCGCCTTCGGCCAGCATGACATCGCACGCGAGGCCAGCCGGTGAACTCCACTCGGCGACAGGGCCGAGCGCGCCGCCCGATCCGTCGCCCGGCCATGCGTAGGAGAAGTGCCACGCAATGTGCGCGCGAGGACGTAGGCGCCGATGCAGCAACGTCATTTCGAACAGATTGTCAGGCGACCATCCGCCGTTGTTGACCGCTTCCCAGCAATGGAAAAAAAGGCAGTCATCACCGACCGCTCCGAGCGCATCGAGGATCCGTTCGAGGTTCGCTTTCAGCCACGGAAAGCCGTAGGTGCCACCGTTCGGATCGTGCTGTTGCCCGTCGCCTGCCAGCTCCACGACTGGACGCAAACCAGCGCGGCGATCCTCTTCGAGACGCGCGCGAAACCTCGCGAGATCATTCGTGAAGTCGGCCGGTGGAATCGGATAGGTGTAGTCGCTTTCCGAGTAGCCATATGACAACTGACGCAGGCAGTGCGTGCCCGTGGCGCGCTCGGCCGCACGCGCGATCGAGCGCGAGGCTGGAGGCAACGAATTGATGAACGGCCCGAACCACGGCACGGTGCCATAATCCGGAAGCGTCACGCGCAGTCCCTGAAACCACATTTCGACAGCGCAGACTTCGGCGCGTGTGAGCGGGCGCGCGGCAGTCGCGTTGTCGATGACGAGTAGTGATGCGGCGTTCATGCGCCTAGCATCCGATACGCACGCGGGACACCATTGTCGGCATTGTCCGCTGATCGGTAGACGAGAAAACCGTCAACGGGTGTCCCTTGTGTATAGGGCGAATCCCAATTCTCTGAACCCGCAGGTTCGCTGGGACCAGTCGGATGATCAGGACTGACCGGCCGTTCAAGGCCGTTCGGAAGAACCACGAGCGATGAACCATCTTCATTCACGCTCAGGATTTTGCCGGGAACTTTGGTGGATGCGACGAACGTGCAGGGAATTGGACGCGATGGCGAGTCGAAATCGATTCGATACATTCAGTCCCTCTCTTGTGTTACTTGCGTATTACGTGATTAGTGACAGGAGACGCGGTGACTCGGCACACCGCATCCTCCAAGCTCGTTGATGCGATCGAGCGCGGACCACACCGCGAACGCCATCGCGGCGGCGAGGACAACGATCAAAAGATACTGCACGGGCATTATCCTCCGAATCCGAACCAACGCTTGAAAAGAACGGCGGCGCCTGGACCAACGAACATCGAGACAAGCGCCGCCGCAGCGGCGGCCTGGCGTTTCCGATGCTTCTCGCGCTCTAGCATGTCATGCACAACTAAAGCGACAGCACGATCTTCCGTTTCGTGCGCCAACATCTTTTCGGTCAACGCGTTGAACTTCGTTTCGATGGTTTGCGTGAGGCGATCGATCGCGTTCGTCTGTCGCGAGTGCGCGTCACGCCACTGCTGATTGTTGTCATCGACGAGACGCCACGCCTCAGCGCGCGAGATTCCGCCGCCATCGCGTCGGCGCTCTTCACCGGAGCGTCGATCTTCGCTTGGATGAGCCACTATTATTTGGTCCGCGCATATTTACGAAACGCATCGAGCGCTGAATTCGAGAGATCCTGTCCAGCGAACCTTGCGGCCGTGTCCGGTTGAAATCCTGCATTGCGCAATCCGCGCTGCATGTCCACATGATCGGGCGAGAAGCCGAGCGGCCCCGGTTCATCCGTGCCACGCGGCGACCACGGGCCGAAGGTCGGTTCGGCCGGTGCGGGCGTTCGTAGGATCCCCTCTTCGGGGATATCCTCCCCCAGATGCGTCACACCGCTCGCGCGCTCTCTGGCGGCCGTCTGGAGCCGATCGGCGGTCTTCGCACTGGCGTAATCGTCGGCCGCCGCCGCCATCCGATCGCCGTGCGTCGCCGCAGGCCGCAGGCGTTCCATTAGGGCATCGATCCCGCTCCGCACGCGCTGAGACAGGGTGCCCGTGCCGAGCGCGTCTGAGGCCCGTTCCAGGCCGCTCCCGGCCTCCGTAGCCATCATCGGGCCGACCGTCGCCGCGCCTTGCACGACATGCGGCAGGCCCAGCTCCCGCGCGCCGATCCCGCGCACGAGGCCCGCGAGCGCGCGGCTTTTGTATTGCGCGTCGGGCACGTCACCGAAGAGGCGCCCGATCCCTTTGAGGCCGCGCCCCACGACGCCAGCGACCGGACCCGCGACGGCCGGGAGGACTTCCTGAGCGCCCCCTTCCATCGCGCCGAGCGCTGCATCGTCCATGAACGAGCTGTTATTCGGCTGGCCCGTGGTCGAAGTGATCATCGCTTCCGGCACGTGACCGATCATGCGTCCGGCCGCGCCGCCCGCAATGGCGCCAGGCGGCCCGCCAACCGCGCCGCCGACGATCGTTCCGCCCGTCGTCAGGAGTTGTTTCAGGAGTTCGAGATCATCCTGATTCGTGCGCTGTGAGCCGATGCGCGGCGGCATGGCGATCATCGGCGCCGCGTCGCGCCCTTCCCAGCGCAGACCGTTCCACGTTTCACCGAGTCGATTCTGTTCGCCGACCGCTGGCGGATTCGGATTCGGCATCAGCGGCCCCGATTCGGATCCGTGACGGGCAGCTCACCGCCGCCGAAATTGAGCGGCGCGCTCGGATTGATGTGCGCCGTCATAATTTCTTTCTGCATGCTCGGCCAGAGCTTTTTCAGCTCCTGCACCTGATTGAAGAGAAACTGATCCGTCGCCTGCGGATTCGTCAGATGTTGCTGCACCTGTTTCAAGTATTCGAAATTGCGCGAGCCTTGAAGATATGGTGCCGAGCCAGCAATACTGATGAGAGACGCGAGCTGCAAGCGCGCCTGATCGGCCGCGTTCGTCGGCGTCAGTCCCATCTTGTAGAGCGCCCACTTGGCGCGTGATGTGATCGCATTCGGAACTTGCGATTGCGACGGATCGAGCTTGCTTTCGAGTTCGCCGAGCATCGGCGCCACTTCACGCATCGATCGGATCGCTTTTTCCGCATCCGCGCCGAGCGGCTTCATGTTCGGCGGCATCGAGAATCCCGAACCGTCACCACCGTCGAGCGCCGAGCTGTCGCCGCCTGTCGGCAACTGTCCCGGCACGAGCTGCGGCGACATCCGGAGCTTCTGTTGACGTGCCAGGTCCGCATCGGCCGCGCTCTGCGCGGCGGATCCTGCCTTGGCTTCGAAGGGCACTTCAGCCGCGCGCAACGCTTCGGGCGATCCCGCCGCTTCAAATTCGCCCATCGCGTGACCACGTGTTTTCAGGAAGTCCGCGAAGGCGTTCCGCTTCGCAACCGTGTCGGCCGCCTGGCCGATCTCAGGGCGCATCGTGGTCGCGGCCGTGTCGAGCGCGCCACGAATGCCGCCGACGCGCGCCTGCTCGGCGTCGCCCGTGAACGGATCGTTCGCGATGTCACCCTTCACGCCACGGAGCTGCGAGCCGCGATACAAGGCTTCGCCCCGATCGCCGACGCGGAGTGCCGTATCGAGCTGATCTTCGATCTCGTGCTGACGGTCAGTGCGGAGGCCGCCGAGTTCCAGCGCGCCAGTCGGATCGCCGACGCCTGCATCGGGACTGTCTGCGGACGGCGCGAAGCCGAAGTGCTTCCGGAGGACCGCGACCGCATCGCGCGTCGATGGTGTAGAAGCCATCAGGATTGTGCCCCTCCGTAAATGCGCTGTCGTGTCTTCGCGAGCCAGAGATCATGCGGATCAGGCATTGGGCTATTACCATGCACCGTGATCGGTGCCGTGCCGCTCACGCGCCCGCGCAACGCATTCACCGATCCCGTGTCCGCGTAGGGACCATGATCTTCCGCCGCGTTCCCGAACGGACCTGTATCCGGCGCCGCATACGGTCCATCGATCACCGGATTCTGATTCGTGAACGGCGAGCGCAGTCCAGTGATCTGATTTGAACCTTCCGGACTTGGACCGCCGACTAGCTTGACCGGCGCGCCGCCGCTCACATCGCGGATCGACTGAAAGAAATCGTCCCACTGCGGATTGTTCATCGCCATCACGCGCGACTTCAGATTGTTCCCGCGCGTCTGAGTGAGTCCCGCGAGGCCGCCGCCGTTGTCGAGCGCTGCTTGCTCCGAGGCTTGTTCATCGTTGGCGCGATACTCTTGCGCGCGATCATGGACGGACCCGCGCAAGGCATTCAGGCGCGGCATGCCCGTGGCGGCCATCTCAGTAGAGCCTCGAAATGAGCGTGTTCACGGAGGCGTTGCGGGCCGCGTTCGCCGCGATCTGCGCCTGCGTGGCACGCGCCGCCGCCGCGTCGGCCGAACTGATGTCCTGGCCGCGCTCTTGAATCCCACCTTCGAAACTTGTCGTCGCCGCTGAGAGAGCGCGACCCGCAGCGGCGTCATTCGCGCCGATCGTCTGACCGCGCTGGGCCACGTCCTGACCGCGCTGCGTGATCGCGCCTTCGTAACCCATCTTCGCGAAGTCGGTCGCTCGATTGACATCAGAGACGGCCTGCGTGCGCGTCGTGTCGCCCAGCTCTCCCTGACCCTTCGTGAGAATGTTCGTCACGCCGCGCCGCTCGCCGCCGCCTCCGAGCATGCCACGCGCCGCGAGCGCACTACGAAGCGCCGTCATGCTGCCTGCGGTTTCGGCGCCGACCTGATCTTTCGCACGCGCGAACGTCGCCGCAGCGGCGGCCGAATTGTCCGGCAACGCCACGGGCGCGACTTCCTGCATCGCTGCCGGAAGCGGCGCCCCGATCGCCGGGTAGCCGAATGACACCGATCCCACACCGGACGATCCGCCCGTCCGCACCGGCACCGTGCTCGCTGAACTTGTGGAATTCAGCATGTCGAAGAGCCGCGCACGCATTTGATCCGCCGCCGAGCGCTGCGAATCTTCGTAGGCTTGTTGACGGACGCGCGCCGCGTCCTCGATCGACTGCACGCGCGACCGCTGCGCAAGGATGTCGGTTGGCGATCCGGCGATCGGCCGGTAGCCCATCGACACCGGATCGTAGGTGTAGCCCGCTGGCGCTGACGCCGAGAGGTTCGTTGCAGACCCTGCGTATTCAGGGAGCTGCCACCAGGGCGTCGGACCAGAGGTCAAGGCACCAGCCATTGATTTACCTGCTCAGTTTATCGATTTATCTACCGCTATGCTACGCCGATTTCACCCTCACCGTAGATCGTCAGCGCCGATGCTGTATTCGAGCCGCCCACGAGGAAATCGGCCACATCAAGACGCAATACGTCATACGAGTCGATGTAGTCATTCGCCGGAACGACCTTGCCTGTGCCGATCACTTCAGTGCCAGCCACGTTACCGCCCGTGGCTCCGAGCCAGAGCGAGAAAGTCGCCGGGAGCCCGGTCTTATTCACGATGCGTATGTGCTTCAAAGTGATGTAGCACCCTGACGATCCACCATTCACGCCGCCGGAAGTGGTAGGCGGATTCAGGATGTTCGTCGTGGGCGTGTTCGTCAGCGCAAGCGGACCAAAACGGAACGTCTTATTGGATGCCATAAATGAACGCTCTCTTAATATTGTTGATCCGCATGACGCACGACCACGAACATCCGTTGGAGATCGATCACGCGCGCCGCCGTCGTTTGTGTGACCACGCCGATGTAGCCTGTCGCACCGTTCAACCCTGACGAGCTGAACGCGACAGGAACGGCGACGGTCACGAGCGTGCCGTTGAGCGTCACATCCGCGAGAAAATTCACGCCGTCATTCGTGTAGACGCGAATCGTCAACGTATACGCGGTCGAGGCGACGATCGAGACGCCCGATGACACCAGGATCTGCGTCGCAACCGAGTTGTCGCCGTAGTTGATCTGCCATGCTGCATCGCCCCTGACCGTGCTGTATTGAATGCCCACTCCACGGTTCGCCTGCGCATCGGAGTTGGCCGGATACGCGTTGCCGTATCCTACTTGAATTCGCACGCTCGTGATGTCAGAACCCGTGCGGAATTTGCAGCCGAAGAGCATCTCTGATGTGATTTCCGTCTGACCGTTCGAGCCGACGCCTGCCACGTCGAAGTTCGCGCCCGCAATGTTTCCGCTGACCGCACCCGTCGTGAATCGTAGGAATGTGGCCGTCGCGTCCGACCCGTCAGAGGCAGTGCCGGTGCCAGCGAGAACGATATTATTTCCCCCGTAGCAGGTGACACCGACGCCGCCGAAATTCGTCGCCGAATAGTGAAAGACACGCGGCGCCGTCATCGGCCGTGACGCGGTTTGTGGCAGGTAATAGGCGGCCAGCAACGTCGCCAGCGATTTCCAGGTCGGCGAGACTTCAGCCGCCTCTTTCGAGAGACAGCGATTCGGCTTCGTCGATCGCGCGAGGCGATTCATCACGCTCGCGACCGTGGGAATGTAAAGTTCGCCATCCGAGATTTGCACGAGGCCCGTGCCGCCATTGGCAACGGCCAACGGATTCGAGAAGTTCGATCCGGATGGGATCGCCTTGACGCGTGCCTGCCCATCGAGCGCTCGGAACATCAGTCCCATTCCCCATAGATGCCAGAGAGGAAGTCCAGCACCTTCGACACGCCGTCTGTCGTCGTCACCTGAATCTGAAACCGCATCATCGTGCCCAGCGCACCAGCGGGAATCGCGACCGTCGAAGTCGCATCCCCAATGGTCACGGTGAAATTCGCACCGCCGCCCGTCACGGCGATCGAGATCGGATAGATGCCGAAGCCTGCGATCGTGGTGACAGCGGCGCCGCCAATCGTCTGTGTCGTGCCGTCAGATTTCCATGTGACCCAACCGTGATCACTAGCGCCGGTCGAATAGCGGAGGCCGACGCCTTTCAGTGCGTGCTGATCGTCGGCGTTCGTGATCGCAGCGGCGGCGTTCGACAAGACGACCCAGATACGCAGATTCGAAAGCGTCGGATTGACGCGCAGAACACAGCGCAGCGTCGGATTGTGATCGAGCCAGCACCAATTATTCGGGAGAAGATGGCCCGCATCCGTGCCCGATGATGCGGCTGTCGCCGCGCGGATCCAAATACCTGCGGGTTCCGTGAGATTCGCGATCGTCCCGTCCTGCGTCGGCAACGTCCAGAAGTGCGACAGACCGCTCAAGAGCGTAAGCACCCACTGAATCACGGCTGATTTACGTGTCACAAGATCGGGAACGAACGGAAGGATCGTTAACGGATCCGCCCAGGCGGGCCGGAACGACGTGCCCGTGTTCGTCAAGAGCTTGATCCCTGACGCGTCCTTTGGCAGCGTCCTGACGACAGGGATCCCGATGATGAGTGCTTCCAGCGCCGTAGCGACATCGCTCGTGGCGAAATACGCCACGGGCGTTCCAGAGGGAAACGCCGCCGACACGGCTTGCGCTTCCGTGAGTTGCGTCACGCCGTTGTAGCCGAGCCATCCTCGCGTGAAGTTGTTGTATTGGCCGTTCGAATACTGGCCCGTCAGATTCAGATTCGCGGCTTCATTCGATAAGAGGACCATGCCAACCGGCGTGGAGACGGACGGCGTTGGAAATGTTTTCGCGGTCGAATCGTAACCATAGAGTAGATCGCCCTGCACGCAGCTCGTGAGGCCGATGCCTCCCTGCGAGACGATGACCGGATCTTGCAGCGATGCGCCCGTGCCTAATTGGACCTTCGAGAACTTCGTGTTGCCGTTCAGATCGACGGCGCGCAATCCCCTAAGTCTCATGCCGCCCACTGCGCATAGATCGCGCTCATGTCTAGCAGCTTCGTGGCGTTCGCGAGCGCCATCACTTCCGCGTTGAACCGCATCGCCACACCTTGCGCGCCGACTGGCAATGTGGCCGATCCTGACGACGAATTGATCGTGTAGGTGACAGCCGTTCCCACGAGCTTGATCGTCACGGTGTAAACCGTGTTCGCGGCGACCGCGAGGATCGACGCGCCGACTGTCTGCGTCACACCATTCGACTCCCAGGGCACCCAACCCGCGTCTCCCGCCGCCGTCGAGAATCGCAGACCGACGCCCTTCAGCGCCGCCTGGTTGTCGCTATTACTAATGAGCGCACCGCCATTGTTGTTGAAGATCAACCAGTAGCGCACGTTTGCCACGGACGCGCCCGTCCGGATCTTGATCCGCATGATCGGATTGTGATCGAGCCAGCAGATCGCACTCGTGCGGTAGCCTGCGGCCGATCCGTTCGCGGACGTTGAGAACCGCCGCCAGGTGTCAGTCGAATCTGCTACGAACGCCGCCGCGTCTACATCGGTCGAGACAGCCGCCCACGTCAATTGCTGAATCGTTGTCGTGCCGCGAGGCCAGCACGCCGATCCGAAATTCACGTTCAGCGGATTCAGTCCAGTCAGCGCCAATGTGGCGGGATCGGAATGCGTCGGATTGCCGCTCGTGCCCTGATTCGTGACGACACGCGACCCACCGTTATCGACGGGCAAGCGGCTGATCACATTGGCCGCAGAGCCATAGAGGATATCTCCCGCTGCTACGTCCGTGAGTCCAAGGCCGCCATGCGGCACCGTGACCGGATCCGGAAACGCGGCCCCGATGTTCAGGCGAATCTTGCACGACTTGTCGATGACGACCAGACCCATTTACTCGCCGTCATCCTGAAGCAAGTCGCCGACCGCGAGCGCAGTGCCGATCATCAGCTCGTAGATGACCGCGCTGCTATTGATTTGCAACGTGACGGCGATGCTGCCCGTATCTTTCACGGGCAGCGTCAATTTCTTAATCACGCGCACGTGTCCTGCCGAGGGCGCCGCGCAGATCGTCACGACGCTTGTTCCATTCGTCGTGCTCAACTGGCGATCGATGCCGACGACTTCGAACGACGTGGTATCGATGTCCGTGAAATGCACCGTCACCGGGTTGTCGAGCGTGGTCTTCGCGGCGCCCAGCTTGATTTCGAGCGTGTCTGTGCTCTTCAGAACAATCATGGAATTAAATGCCTAGCGCGACACGCGCCGCGACTTTCGCGATCGTCAACGAGGACGCGCTGGAGCTTCCGGCGCCTGGCGGTCCTGGCATGCCGTCTTCACCATCATTGCCGTCCAGAATCATCATCAGTCCCGCTGGACCTGGCGCGCCGTCCGCTCCCCTGATCCCGACGCCAGGCTCACCGTCCTCGCCGTCACCGCCCAACATCATCACGACGCGATCGTGAACCGCGCTTGCGATGGCGTTTCGGTTCGCGGCATCCGCATCCTCACGCAGCAGTGAGAATACGAGCTGCAAACACTCGTCGATATTTTCGAATTGCTGGCCGAGCGCTTTCTGAAGTTCTGGCGAGAGCTTGATATTCGACGGCCAACTAATCCGATATGGCTGCGAGCGCGGCTTGCGTGGTGTCACCATTAGCGGCGGCCGATCTCATGCACGTCGTCGATTTCGAAGCCGTATAGCGCGACAGGTTCGTTGACCGTCGAGTGACGGAAATTCAACTGCGCCATCTTACCGACGCCAAGGCGACGCAATCGCTGGCGGCCCAGCCGCATGTTGTAGGAGATCGCGGCTTGCGCGGGCGCGTTGAGATAGCCGACGCGCGGCGTCACGGCGACGGTGCCTGCGGCCTGCACTTTTCCGAGCACTGAGATCTCGCCGAAATATTGCTCCACGTCCGGCGACGTGCCCTGAAAGAACTTCGTGTCCACGTCGTAGTCGATGCCGTAGGGCGTGCCGTCGATCGCCACGTCTGAGGCCGTGGCATTCTCCTGATACAAGCCGCCGTCTGAGCCGCCGATCGTCGGGATCGACACCTGGCGCGTATTCTGACGCACGAAGGCGCATCGCGGCGTGAACGCGGCCGTGCTGTGCGGTCCTGTCCAGGTGCGCTCGTTCAGATCGAACTCCACGAACTTCAAGGCGCCGTCCGGATCGTAGAGGAACAACCGGTATTTGTTTCGCAGCGGATCGATCATGGAAAAGCTGCGAGAGAACTTGTTGCGATCGAAATAATCGTCCGTGGCGAACCATGAGCGCACGCGTGCATGTCCCGCCGAGCCATCCGACACACAGGTCAGTCCGTTGTCGTCCCACTGATAGACGCCATCGAGCCAGAGGAAATAGCCGATGTCACGGTAGACGTTGGCCGCCTCTTGCGACACGAAGCCGCATTCGTCGCTCAGCTTGATGACACGGAGATCGACCGAACCCGTGCTGTCTTCGATGCCGGTGCCTGTAACCTGCATGAGCCGATTGAGGCGGCCGACGCCGAGCGCTTCGCGCCGACTGAGAAGGGCAACGATGCCGATCGTGTCAGAACCGACGCGAGGGATCACGATCTCATTGTCAGACGGCCACGAATACATCAATCCAGTTTCCGTGTAGAACACAGAATCGATGTTGACATCGCCGACGCCGAAGAGCCGATCGCGGAACTCGGCGATGCGCGTCAGACGTGGCGGCGTGCCCAAGATCGGCGCGGCCGTGAGGCTCAGGCCCGCATCGCTCAGGTCATCCTGCACGGCGGTCAGAACGTTGCCATTCAGATCGATCCACTGAAACAGGACGGCGCCGTTTGTCGTCGGGCGATAGACGCGGCGCAAACTGATCGCGTCCGGCGAGATGTCCAAGCTCGCCGCTTTCAAGTCCTGCGCAGAGATCGTGACGGACGCCGAGGCCGGACTGAAATCACTTTCAGCGACGACATTCCCCGCAGAGTCTGTGATGACGTTCGTGTAGCGCAATCCGCCGTAGGTGCCGCTCAGCGCTCCGCCTGACGCCCCAGAAACGACCGGCGCGAGGCGTGGAGGAAGAGGCGTCAGCGGACGCACCGTGCCTGTTGAATCGATCGTGACGGCCCGGCTGGGCGTGTTCACGAGCACAACAAAGCGGCCGTAGACGGCCCAGCGTGGCGGCACGTCTTGCCGCAGTGTGATCCCGGCCGGAAGGGCGAGCGTCGTGATCGTGCCGTTCGTCGCCACGAGCTGAAGATCGGCGCCTGCTTGAATGACGGTGAATGCCATCAGAACACCACGACTCCAAAGACAGGGAGCGCCGTTTCCCCCGTGTCAGGGAGCTGCGCCGTCAGATTCGTCCACGTGATGCCATCGACCGTGCTGAGGATCGCGGCCGACAAGCTGAGGCCGCCCCCGATCGCGTAGAGGATGCCATCATCGACGAAGAGCGCAATGATCGGGCGCAGCGTGCTTGTCGCCCCCGTGAAACTCACACTCCATGTCGTGCCGTCAGAGGACTTCCGGATCGACGTGATCGCCGTCGTGTCATTGTTCCAATAGGCGGCGTAGATCTGACCGTCGAATTCCGCTAAGGAGAGGAAGGCGTTATTGGCCTTCGCCGTTCCTCCTGAGCCGGTGACGGCTGTTGAATACGTGCCGTCTGTCGCGCGTTTGATGACCGCCGCGAATGTGCCCGCAGCGGCCGTGCATCCCACGAACAATGTGCCCTGGAACGAGAGCATCGAGGCGACGCCAGCCATACTTGACGTGGCTAGATCGTAATCTTCCACCCAGGCCGTATCGATCGCCGGAAGAATCGAATAGATCTTTCCGACTGCGGTGGACACCTGACGCTGCGTGCCGCAATAGAGCCGCCCATTGTGCCAGGCAAGCGCGTAGGGCACGTGACCCGTAGTGAAGGCCGCACCGACAGGCGTGAGCGTCGCGGTTTCGATATCGAGGCTAAAGACGCGCCCGACCCAATTCGTTGAATCAGATCCGGTATCCAGCGTCGAGAGATAGATCGTGCCGTTCGCGGCCAGCATCGACACGATCGCTTTGGGCACGGCGCCTGCCGTGGTCGGCGGCAGTGTGCAGAGTTCCCGATCGAATGTGCCGTCGAAGATGCGAATCGGAGGAAATGTCGTGCCGACCGTATAGCCGGTTGCGGCGTAAACGAGCTTGTTATTGAGCACGCATCCGTAGCCTGGCGATCCGCCGAGCATAGCGGCCGTGCCTGTCGCGAACGCGACGAAATCGGTCCAGGTGCGCGGATTCTTCGGACGGCTATTTGCGACGATGAGCACGCTGCCCGTGAAGCCTTCGATCGACATCCACCAGCCATTCGGATCGGGCGGTGTGGAACCGGACCCGAAGACGGTCCAGCCGCGCCCTGGCGACGACAGCGCGAAGTAATACCACGAGAATTGTTCCGAGCCGAGCGCACCGATCCCAAAGCCGAAATCCAGATCTTCCCAGGTCAGATCGAAGAAACTGAAATCGAATCCGAGCGTCGGATCGAAGATCCACCACACAGCGGTGTAAGTATACGCGTCTACCAGCGTGGTCGAGGCCGGGCCGAAGCTGCCGAGCGGATTCAGGCCCGTTGACGCCGAGAGACGCGACGGAAGGAACAAGAGATCGACGACCGGATCGGTATTCACGTCGCCGTAGAAGCTGGGCGCCACGCAGGTCAATTGCGTCGGACTCACGTAGGTGCAAAGCGCATTCACCTGGCCGAAGCGCACAATGTTCGTGCCGAGTAAAAATTCGCCTTCGTCCGGATAGAAGTTCGAACCCGTAATCGTGATCACTTCTCCGCCAAGCACGGTGCCATGCGTCGGACTGACGCTCAACATCACGGGATCGACGTAGGTGAAGCCGCCAGGCAGAAAGAACTGACAATTCGGCGTCACGATCTTCGAGATATCGAACACGGCGACATCGACAGAGATCGGCCCAGGCGCGAGGCCGTATTGACTGCCATCGCCACAGCCGTGCGGCGGCGTGCATGTCAATGTGAACGCATCGACCCAGGTGACGTTCGAGGCCAGCAACCCGAACACGTAACCGCCGCCCAGAAAGTAATTCGTGAGGAAGTCCGGTGCCGACAGCCCTAATGCCGCGAAGGGATAGAACACCACGGCGAATTGCGCGCCAGCCTGATTCGTGAATCCGCCGTTCACGCCATTGGTCTTGATCGTCACCGTCACGTCGCCACGATCGCGGCTTGATGTCGGTGCTAACCCTTGCACTTCCGCCGTCATCAAGCGCGCCGATCCGCTTTCGAGCGCGACGACTTGCACGAGATCGGGCGAGTAGATGATGTCGGTCCACGTGCCAGACAGTAGGTTGAGCGGATCCGGATAGAGCGTCCATGTCACCGTATCGGGCGACGTGGCATAGACAGGGAAATCCGGTCCTGCTGTGCTCTGATTCACTGCAATCCACAGCGAGCCGTTCCACGCCGCCTTCGTCCAGCCGGGAATGGCGAGCATTCCGGCATCGACGGTCTGCACCCATGTCGTGCCGTTCGTCGATGTGAAGAGATGATCGCGATCGGCGCTCGTCGCGCCGTTATTCACATCGCCGAACGCGACCATGATCCCGTTCGCGAACCGCAATCCATTGTTGTTGGTGAACCGAACGTTGACTGGCGTAGTCCGCGATGTCCACGACACGCCATCGGTGGAAGTCATCACGTTGTCGTTCACGCTGTTCGATCCAGCGGTCGCAATCAGTAGGCCCAGGCTCGATGCCCATTCCACCGATGTCCAACTCCGAGCGGCGGCGGCGACTTGATTGGCCCACGTGATCCCGTCCGCAGAAGTCATCACTTGATGCGCGTTCGCGGTGACTTGCGCGACGGCGATGAACTTCTGAATCGTGCCAGCGGCCCAGCAGATTCCCCTGAACTGGCTGTTATTCGCAGCGGTCGCGCCTGAGCCGTCCGGAATGTCATGCTCCGTCCAGGTCGCTCCACCATCATCCGATCGCGTGATGACGTGCGTGCTCGTGCCGCCCGTGAATGACAACGCCGAGAGCGTGCAAATGACCTGAAGATCTTCAGACCACGCGATTGCCAGATGATTCTTCTGGAACCCTGGATCGACGTTCACCCATGTCACGCCATCCGCAGATTTGTAAAGGAGGTTCGTCGTCGTGCCGACGCCTGGACCGCTGCCAACCGCCCAATATTCAGCGAGTCCGTGGCACCAGACGACTTGTTTGAACGAGAAGCCGGAGGGCGCGCCTGGAACGGTCTGGATTGTCCACGGCAGGGACATCAGACAGGCCCGCGCCCGATGAAGAAGAAGCGCGTGCCGCTCGTGGAGAGATTCGCGATCGGCACGCCGACGCCTCCGATCACGCTGCCTGCGGCGGCCGACGTAAAGGCGCCTAGTCCCGGTCGATTCGTCAGGCCGCCGCCGAGCGGATCGTTAATCGCGTTCGCCGCCTTCGTGACTTCGTGATCGTCGAGCATCAGCGGATCGGTATCCACGTTGACGCCGAGCCGCCCGATCCCGTAGACGGTAAGTTTCATGCGCGTTAATAATCAAAGGCGCCGTCACCCGATAGACCAGCGCCGAGCGAATCATCAAAGACACCGCGCACGATGCGCGGCTGTTGCTCCTGGCGCGGTTCACTGACGATCAGGATCGATTGCTTCTCCGTGCCGTAGACCGCCATCCATGTCGTGTCCGGCTGATTCTGCGGATCCTGTTTCGCGAGCGCGTAGGCCGTCGTGAAGGCTTCGAGCGCAAGATCCGATTCGCCAGGAATCGGATTCATGCTGTCGGCCGTCATCGGCGGCAGCGTCGGAATGTAGGCGATGCGCAGCGTCACGGCCGACGACAATTTCGGGGCGATCAAGATCTCTGGCGCCGCGATCGGCGAGCCTGCCTTCGTGATCACGTAGAAGACTTCGCCGTCCTGTGTCGGATCGATCGCCGACATCGCGAGTCCTCGTCGAAATTCCGGCGAGTTGTATTTCGCAGGCGTGAACTTCAGCATCCGACTATTGCTCGTATCGGATGTGTCGCTCGGCTGAATCAGGATCGGCCGCAGCACGTTGGAAGGCACGCCGATGATCCGATCGCCATTCGCGGCGATATTCGGCGTGGTCACAATTTCGAGGTAATGATCTTGATGCAGATCGACGAGCGAGCGCCAGAGATCACGGCACCCGCGAATGGCGTGCGCTAGAAGCTCAGCATCCGTCCAGAAAATATCAGGCGAGATGCCGCCCGTTTGCATAGTCGGTGCGCGCAGATGAATCCGCGCGTTGGCGACGATGGTGGACAGTGGCGTCGGCACAAGGCTCTAGCTCCAGATGAAGCGCACGCCCGTGATCGCCCCACCCGCTGTGAGGCAGAACGAAGACACCGATGCGGCGAGTGCGATCGTCGTCGGATCGGTCAGATGGAGAGCAACGCCAGTATCGCCCGTGACACCTTTCAGCGTGATCGATACGACGTTACCTGCGGGCGGAACGACCCGCACTGCCACAGGCGTGGCGCCGCCTGTTGGAACCGTGATTGTATTCGCGCCGTTCACCAGATTCTTCAGCTCGCTCATGCCGGGACTCGCGGCGTTCGAGGCCGCCGCGTTCGTCAGCGTGGCAGTGATGTCTCCGGTGAATGTGATCGTCTCCGTGCGCGCGCTCTGAACAGCCATGTCTTATGTCGTGAGCTTCGAGAAAGCATCCCACGTCACGATGCCGGATGCGCCTGGCGCGCTTGGAACAAACACCAAGCTCGCGCCTGGCGTCAGCACGAAGCCGTCCTGACCGAAATCCTGATCGCCGGACGGATCCGTCGTTGTCGCCGCGACAGGCACGGTCATCACAGGAACGCCCGCGCTGTCTTGAAAGACCCACGACGCGCCCGCCAGCCCGATCGTGCAATGCACATGCAACCGCTGAATGTGCAGCGCATCGCCGACACGACAGGTCACGAGCACCGTCTGATTCGTGAACGGCGTGACCGACAACGATCCGCTCAGATCGCCGTAGAACTGCCGCTTGCGCAGATATCCGTCTGACATGGCCTACTTTTCGACGAAGCCGAATTCGTATTCGTAGGTCGCGCCCGTCGAGAACGTCGCGCCCCACGCATGGATCGCCATCATCGTGTTTGGTGCGATCACGATGGGCGCCATGACATACATGACGTGCGCGCGGTTCGTGCCGTCAGTCGGCAGCGCGGACGGATCGGTCAGCTCTCCTGAGCCGTAAGAGAACTGATACACGTCACCCACGACGCCGATGACGCTCCGGAACACGCGATGACTGACGATCCGCCGCTGCGACGACGCGGCGGTCAGCGTGACCGCTCCGGCGCTGATCTGCGCCTGCGAGCTGTTCGGACTGTTCATGTTCTGGTTGACAGGCGTGAGCGCGTTCCCTGCGACGAACGCGGAGAACCGATTGCCCTGATCCAGAACCGTCGTGAATTGCTGTTGCGAGTTGCCGACCGGGAGGACCGTCATCGTCATCCGCAGGTATTGCGGGTAGATGCTGAGGCTTCCCCCGTTGAACACGGAGAAGATGGCTTTCGTTTCCACGAGCGTGGTGGAGACGGCATGCCCGATCAGCCCCGTGCCTGGAACGGTCTGCGCCGTGTAGAAAGAGCCGAGATCGGCCGCGATCGTATCGCGCGCGATCGATTGTGCAACTACCGTTGCGCCAGTGACGAGAGGCATGAAGCTATTTCTCCACGAAGCCGATTTCGATTTCGTAGCCGTGCTGTGTGGCGCCCTGCGACGCCGCCCAGCCCTGCACTTGGAAATTCTGATTCGGCCCGATGACAACCGGCGCGAAGTTGTAGGTGACGTTGCAAATCGCAGTGCCCGTCTCCACCAGCGACATCGGATCGAGCTGTTCGGTCGATCCGAAGTTGAACTGGTAGACATCGCCGATGACGCTGACGACGCCGCCGTTGCGGAACGACTGATTGCCGACGATGCGACGCTGCGACGAGGCCGCCGCTGTGACGAGGCCCGTGCCCGCGTAGATCTGGGCCTGCGACTTGTTGCCGCTGCCCATGTTGGTATTGTTGATGGTCAGCACGCCCGTCGCGGCCGGTGCCGTCGTGACGCGCTGGCCTTGATCCAATGTGAGCGTGAAACGTGTGGTCAGACCGCCCGCGTTCGCCTGCGTCACGGTTAGGCGAATGAAAAGCGGATAGATGTTGACGCTGGACGCAACGGGATTGCCGTTGTAGATACTGATGACTGGCGCGGCTTCGGCGAGCGCGAACGTCGAGATGCTCGCGGTTTCCAGAATGCCCGTGCCGGGCGTCGGCGAAATCGCGGTGAAGTAATATCCCAGATCCGCCAACAGCACATCCCGGTTCAGGATGGGCGCAACGATGGGACTCGTTCCTGCAAGCATGATTCGTGTCCTTTATCCCGCGTAACCGCGCTAGAGAATCGTCACCGCTCCGATGAGCGGAAACACGGTGAACGACAATTGCAGCGTGGTCGGCGTGATGCTCGATGTTGGCGTCACGTTGAACGTGGCAAGGCCGCCCGTGCTGTCCGTCGCCGTGGCGCTCCAGGTCAACGTTCCCGTGCTCACCGCTTTCGCTTCTTCCGCTGACACATAGGTGTGCGTCAGCGTCAGAGTGCCAGCTTTATTCACCACGGCATACGTGGTGTGGAACGTATCGACCTGGATGTCCGTGGCGTTGATGAAGATGGCCGACCAGAACACGATGCCCGCGCAGCCTCCGAGCGCTGGCACCTGCGTGGTGAACGCCGCGTAGGCCGCACCGCTCACGAGCGTCTTTGTGCCCGTGACCGGCTGGACCTTCACGATGCCATCGGCACCGGCCAACGTTTTTCCGGAGAGTGCCTGAGCGGTCGCCGTGTCCACGTAGGTCTTCGAAGCGCTTGGCGAAGTCGGCGAACTGCCGACGACGAGCAGACCGCTCGATCCGTCAATGTAGGCGCTCGCGCCTGACGGCGTATTGTAAAAATCGACCGGCGCGCCGCCAGCGGCAGGACCGAATTCGAGATACCTGTCCGGCATCCACAACCTGCCCTCCGGCGAACGCCGGAAGGCACGCGGGAGGAATTTCTCAATCAACATTTGGATGTCCCTCTTGTATCCCTCTTGACGTTACGGCGCGGTGATGATGAAGCCGTCGCCGCCGTCCGTGGTGGATGAGATCGTGAACGTGTCGGCCAGCGTGACGAGCGCAAGCCGGATGCCGTTCGCGAGCGGGAATCCGTTGGGACTCATATACATCCCTTCGAGCAGTGTGCCGGGCGCACCGCTGGACACGGCGCCGAGCGGAATCACGAGACGGCTGGCGGCCGTCAGTCCGGATAGCGCATCCGTCGTGCCGTCATCGAACAGCTTCAGATATGCCGCCGTCGTCGAAGCCGTTGTGGTCTTCCGGATGTAGATCCCGTAGACGCGCGTGACGATCAGGCCATAGAGGCCGCCCGTCGAAGCCGTCGCAAGGTTCGGCGATACCGTGCTGTTGATCAGTCGCGTGAATCGCATGTCGATCGCTTGCTTTTGCTGCGCGATCCATCGGCGCAGTCCCGCGAACGCGAACTGCGCGCCAGGCGTCGCGCCCGCCAGCGCCTGATCGACACGCTGCCAGACCAGCGACTCCGCTTCGACGGCCGCCGCCGCAGACTGGTTGACCCACAGCGAACCGCTCGGCGCGCGGCGCGAGAACAGGGAGAGAGTCATCGACAACATTGCTAATCGCTCCTAGACGGTCGGCCCGTCTGACGTTGGTGATTCGGCCACGGTAGCAGGCCCGGCACTGAGAATGCGCTTGCCTTCCAATGCTTGCTTGAGCCGCCACGCTTCGCCCGTCGTGTGATACACGTCCTCACGAACTTCGGCGTTGATCTTCGCGCGCTCCGCTTCATCGCGCGCGTCGAGCGCTTTCCCGAACTTACTACCGCCTTCAAACATGGCCTTACGAATCAGATCGTCCGTCAGAGGACCGCCTTCGACGGCCCAGGTATCACGCGCCATCAGCTCGCCGACGATGTGCTGAAGAAACCCTTCGGTCCAACCCTCAATGCTCGCGATCCAGGTCACGGGAACGAGATTGTGCCGGACGAACATCGCCGTGTCGTTCTGATCGTCGATGATCGCGTCGCCCGTCAACCCGCGACTGTATTTCTTCACGCGCGCGAGCCAATGGACGGGTTTCTTCCGGCCGGGAAGAATCCGCAAGTCGGCATCGAACGCCCACAAGCCTTGCTGCCACCAGAGCGGCGGCGCCACAAGATTGTGCGGGTTCGTGTCCGCGATGTAGATCTCCCCAGGTTCCATAAATTACGTCGTCTGTGTCACCGTGTCAGCTGAGAGATCTGAGTGTTCGGCGCCGATCCGCGCATCCGCGCGATTCGCCGCGCCAGCATTACGTCTCACCGCTTTCGCGCCGTCTCCGGCGATCTCTTTACGATTGAGGCGTTCGCCGCTGTCGCTCTGTTCCTGGGGCGAACAGTCACCATACGGCGACTTCGCGCCCTTGATGCCGATCAGTGATACGAACGCTTCCGCATCGCCGAGCGGATCTTCGGATCCGTGCAGCGGATTCTGCTTGTAAGCCGCAATCGCGACCGCCATCGGAACGCCACTCGTCGCCCCAGGCTTGAACTTGTAGTGCGCGCCATCCCAGGTTGCCCCAAGGATTGTCGCTTTCGTCCGATTGACGACAACGACGGTCGATCCGAACGACGACACATTTTCTTCTGACACGGGTTTCTTACCTCGCTTTGAAACGGAAGGAACGCTCGCGGCGAATTGTGGCGGTCATCGGTTCGTTCCGCCGTCCGCGAATTTCTAACGCGCCGCTCGAACAGATCGAGTAATCGAAATCGTGAAAACAGCCGCAGTCACAACAACCTGTGAGCACGTTCGACCAACGTGTTTGCCCTGGCGCGTCTGGCGGAACGACGACGACGCCGTTGTTGGCCTGCTGCTGAATACGATCGCCTGAGAGACGCCACGACTTCACCCAGGCGATCAGACCCAACATCGCGAAAACCTACTCGCCGCGAACGACAACGAACGTCATGCCGCTCAATGCATCGAGACGCGCGCACTTGCCAGGGTTACGGCAGAAGAGCTGGTAGCGCTTGTAATACCACGCTTCCCAGGCGTGCTTCGCGTTCGTGCCCGTGCCGTCGCGCACGAGAATTTCGCCGCTCGTGCCGGACACCCACTTGCCCTTTTCGGACGTGTAGCGAACGAAATCGCCGCCCTTGGTGTCCACGAGGAACATCTGACGCAGGCCGAGCGTGCGGATCGCTTTGTAGGCGACCGAACCCATCGTCAGATCTTCCTGTTGGAATGCGGCCGTGCCGCCGTCAGGATTGCGACGGCTAGCGGAGTCGGCATAGCGACGATCGGCCTGCGTGAGCAGAATGTAAACGCGGCGCACCGAATGATGCGACCAGATCGCATCGATCTCACCATCGAGGCGCTGATTCACGATGTCGGACACGCGCTGAAGTAAATCGAACGACAGCGCGCCCGTGGCCGACGAGACATACGCCCCGTAGTTCGGATAGAGGGAACGATCGACGCCGAAATAATTCTGACGGTAGGTGCCGTCATCGATCAGCGCGGTCAACCCCCAGGGCGCCTTTTCGTAGGCCGTATCGTTCGTGTCGGTTACGGCATTGTTCGCGGCCTGGACCACGAAATCGCCGGTTGTCCACGATGGCGACGCCGCGAGCGTCACATCCGTGCCGTCCGTGTTGACGGCGGTGACTTTCGGCGTGTTCGTGCGGATGGCACCGCTCGCGGGATCGATCGCGGCAAGCGCCATGCCTTTCTTGATGTAGCGGTTGCCGAAGGCCGACGTGATCGCCACGCCGCTCGAAGAGATGTTGCCGGGCGAGTTCAGTTCCAACGTGGCGCCACTCGTGGTCGCGTCCACAATACCGAAGACGCCGCGCCCGTCCGTGCCCAGGTAGAACTCTTCGCGATACGAGATGTCGTCGATCAGGCGCTCCATGTTTTCGGTGCGCGTGGACCGATAGGCGCCTTCCTTCGACTGCGAATCGTCGAGCTGTTCCTGCGTCACGCGCCACCGCGCCATGATCTTGCGCTGCGTGATGAAGCCGGTGATGTATTTCTGGTTGTCGGCGACAGGAATCGCCGAGTCCTGACCAACGGCCATCGGCGAGTTGTTGCGCTCGACGTGCGCCGACCATTCCTTACCGCGCCCGCCGTTCCACGGCGAGTCTTTCACCTTGAACGCATCGCGGAGCTGAAACTTTTTCAGCACGCCTTCGGCGATGACATCCTCGTAGGTGTTTTTGAGCAGGCCGTCTTCTGTCGTCGTGTCGGACCCTGGACCGGCCCAGAGCGTGCCGACCGGCATCACGGCGAAGATGCCGACCAGCATGAAGAGCAGATTGGAGAGACTGAATCGTCGCATACGAATTTCCTTCAGACCAAGATCGATCAGCGACCGGAGGCTTCGGCGAGCTTCTCAGCGGCGTCGAGCATTTCGGGCACAGACATCTTGGAGTAGTCGGGTTTCGGGACTTGCGCGACGACCGGCTGTGCGCCCCCGCTACGCGGCACTCGTGGCCGTTGCGTAATGGGAACCGTGGCCTGCCTGCGCGCCGGTTCGAGCATGTCTGACACGTATTCCTTCACGAAGTCGGCGATGAGCGTCGGATCCAACTGTTCGAACCGCTTTTTGAACGTCGCGAACGCTTCCGGATCGGCGCGCTCGTCTGGAACCATCGCATCGAACGCGGCGTGGAGCTTACGTTGCTGGCCCGGCGTCAACTTATCCGTGCCGATCTCGGCGGCGAATTCAGCATCGAGGTCGCCGAGGAACTTGTCGGTGTGCTGATTCCACACATGATCACGTGCGGCCGTGATCGATTCACCGTTAGCGATCAGCGCCTGCACCTGAGTCACGAGTTGAGGCGTGATGCCCTTCAGGTGCGCGAACTGCGGCAGCGCAAAGAACGCCGCTGCGATCTTCTCCGCTTCGGCCGCATCCGGATCGGGCGGCGTGACGCCAGCGAGTGCCTGGATCCTCTTGTCGCGCGTCGCGATCTCGCTCTTCAGACGTTCCAGTTCTTGCGCCGTTCGATTGACGAGCAGTTCCGCCTTTTTGTGCTTTTCCGGATCGACCCAATTCGTGCGGTCTTCCTTGAAGCTGTAGGTCTTTTCGGAACCGCCAGCGGCGGCTGCGGCGGCGCCCTTGTCGCCTCCGTCGCCACCAGCGGCGGCGCCCTTGTCGCCTCCATCGCCACCAGCGGCGGCAGCTCCAGCGGCAGCATCGACCCAGAGGAATCCCATCGGCGACGTGATGAAACGCGAACGACAGTAGCGTTCAAACATGGATCATCCTATGCGGCCCGTGAGCCGCAGACTTACGCGTGATGCGTGTGAAACAGTGGAACATCGGCGTCAAAGTGAGATCGAGTCTCATTTATCGATTTGCGGTTGAGCATACGCGCCGTCGTAGATCCTGTCAACAAATGTCGCGAGATCTTACACGCCAACGGCCGGTTGCGCGGTCGATCCGACCGGCGCGCTGTTATGCGCGGAGTTCGACATCGCCATCGCGGCGCCCTGCGGCGGCGCGGCGGCGGCGCCAGGCGGCGGCGCAGCAGGAGGCGTCCCAATTGGCAACTCCTGCGATCGACGAAACGCCTGATCGACTTCAGGAATCGCGAGGTCTGGCCCCTTGAGCGCCACGATTGTCTTGATCGGATCCGGCAACGGCTGATTCTGCTGTGCGATCTTCGAATCGAGTTCGCCGAGATACTTGCCGACGAAATACTTCGCTTGCGGCAGCTCACGGAAAAGCTGGATCGTATCTTCGGATACGGCCCACTTCACCAGCTCAATGCGATGCACGCGCGCGTCATACCACGGCAACAACGTGAACGGATAATCGGGATCGCTCGATGGATCGGGCGGCGGAAGCGGCGCGGGCGGCGTCGGCGCACCGGCCACGATCGGCGGCGCACCTGGAGCACTCGGCGGCGGCGCACCAGCCGATGCTAAGGGGGCGGTTACGGTGGAGATGCCGGTCGCGCCTGGCGAGCCAACAGCGATCGGGGGCGCCGCTGGCTGCGGCACGAAGCTCATCGCGTTCGGCTGGCGCACCCACTGCACGAAGGCTTCCTGATTCTGTAACGCGCACACGTGCTGTTTGTCGATCGTCGGAATCAGATCGGTCTGTCCCAATTTCTGAGAGATCGCATAGCGCGTGTCGGGATCGCTCATGTCCACGCCGCCGAGCGACTTCAGATGTTCGATCGAGGCGCGTTCCGCCAGCGTCGTTTTCGGTTTCGTTGAGCCATCAGCCACGTCATAGGTGACTTCGCCGTCGAGATCCGCTGTGCGGAATGTTTCGAACGAATACCCGCGCCCGGCCGTCGCCACGGATTGCACACGTTCGCTCTGACCGAATTCACGTTCGATCTCCATTTGTGAACGCGACACATCGCGGAAGCAATTCGCGCGCGATTGGAACGCGCCCGCGAAGCGCGCCTCGCCCGCTTCGATCAAGAGCTGCATCGTCGAGAACGCTTCGACATTCGGCGGCTTCACGCCTTTCAGAATGTCGTTCGTGCCTAGGCCCGCATCGATCTCCAGCGCGATCTGTTGACGCAGATTGACCCAGGCGCTCGGCGGATTCTGCCCAGGCCATTGCTCCGGCTTCCCGCCGCCAGGCGCGGGCGCGTATTCCGCCATCAGGCCGGGCATCGCGGGCGAATCGCCCATCCACTGAATGTCCTGCCCTTTCGGCTTAATGATTTGCGGGATCGCCATGCGCGTCATCATCATTTCGTAAATCGAATCGAGCCGATTGAGCTGATCGAATTTCTGAATGACCGGATCGAGCGCGCTCGACGCAATGACCCGGCCGCCGACGTGTTCATATCCCGCGTGATGGAACGTCCAGAGCGGATCGCCCTTCGCATCGTGATACGGCAACGGCCCTGGCAACCCCTCAGACTCAATGTGCAGCACGATCGGATTCGAATCGCCGACGACGCGCAGCACTAGGCCGTCCGGATGTTCCTGCGTCGGCTTTTCCCACAGCTCGTATTCCGATACGCCCTCTTCCTCGCCGGTCCAGCCACCAGCGCCCGATCCGGAAGGATTCAGCTCAGTCTGGAACGGGAGCGACTGAAAAATCTGCAATGATCGTTCGCCTGGCGTCTTCGCGAACTGAATTTTCGACACGTAGTCTTTGAGTTCCGAGTTCTCTTCGTAATACCGCTTCGTGCGCCAGCGCAATCGGATCAGGCGATCGACATCCTTCCACCGCGCGCGCTGCATCGGAAATGCGACTTCAAGCGGCGACAGGGGTGTCGTGACGGTTTGGCCCTGCGGCACATGATCGACGCGCGGCGAGCTGTCAGGATTGGTCGCGCGCGTGAATGCCTGCTTGCCGCACGCCGGACATTTCTGTCCGGCCTTCGCGATGGCATCGCTCGTCAGTTCCAGGCCACACGAGGCGCACTTCTCATAGGGAATGACGGCGAATTTCCCGTTGTCATCGTAGGACACGTGATAAATCACGTTGCCGCACACGATGAACCAGAAATCGCCCTCGTGTAACACGGTGTCCATGTCATTCGCGGTGTAGAGGACGGGCGCGAGCTTGTCGGCCGTCGTCGCCGTGAGCACGGACTTCGCGTCGTTTTTCAGCGGACGCACATCGACGCCGAGATTGGCCGACGTGAACATCGAGCGGATCGCTTGCAGCCCTTCCTTCGGCTTCGATGTCACTGGACGCGGCACGCCGCGCGCAATGCGCGCGTCCATCCACCCATTCGTGCGATCGTAGATGCCGAGCCATTGTCGCAGGTTGATGTAGTGCAGATTGCGCGTCCAGATCCGCTCGAAGCGCCAGCGATCGGCGAAGCTCTCGCGTTTGGCTTGATTGAACCGTTCGAGATATTGCGCGTCCGTCGTGCCCGTGGCGCCGGAAGAAATGATCGCGGGCGCTTTCGGTCCTGACGGGCCGCCCGGAGTGATTACACCGGGCGCTTTCCCAAGCAGCGCCGGATCCATTGCGAGTCCCGCAGCCATGCGCCTAATCCGCCTTCCGAACCGGGCCGTAATTCACGGTGCCGTCTTTGTGGAACCCGGCAGGCGCATGACGCGGATCATCTTCGAAGATCGACGCCATCGCGCTCAGCGCTTCAAGTGGATCGGAAGGAATCGGCGCGGTGCGCTCGGATGTGAACGACGGAATCGGAATCTCGATGTTCGTGAGCTGCCGGAACATCATCGCGCGTTCTTTTTCGACCTGATTCACGCGCGTGATGAGAAATTCGATCATGGTCTGCTGCACGTCGCAGCGCCGCGTCAGTTCTTCACGTCGGCCGCGCTCTGTTGCGAGTTCGTCGAGCGCGCGTTGATGCACGGTGCCAGTGACGATCATATGGGCAGCTCTCCCGCGCGCGCTCTCGGCTTGCGCGTCGCGATTTCGATGTGATCCCACGCATGCAGCACCGAATCCGGCACCGCGAGCGTCGGATCGTTCACGATAGCGCGCAGCTCGTCTCTCAACGTGTCATGGGTGACGATGAGGGGAATCGTCAGGGCGTCAGTGTCCGCGTAGAGCGCTCGCACCCGCTCCATCATCTGAGACGTGCCGAGCAGCGCGGCGGCATCGTGGTTCGATGTCTTAGTCGCGAAGAAGAGCAACGTCTTCACGAGATCGCGCGAAAGCTGGCCTTCGAAGGCGGCGACGAATGCGCGATACCAGCGGCCGGGCGTCACTTCGCGGTGCGCGTGAACCGTGGCTCGGATGATGGGGAACATCGATTTTTCACCGGCATCGTAACACGGCCGAGCCTCAACGCTCGCTCGCGCCCCAGAAATCACCCATACTCATCGGCGATAGCGTCTCCGTTTCGGACGCTTCGCACCGCGCGAGATATTCGATCTCAGCGCGCGTGCGTTCGTCGAGCGTCGAAAGATCGCGGCCGGACGCCTTTGGCGCGATCGTCGGCGGTTCAGGCCGCGACATCAGGAGATACCGGAGCGCCTTGGCCGCGATCGTCGGCCCGTCGCAATCTTCCTTGTTCGTCGGATGCTGCACGACTTGCGGCAACGTCCGCACCAACGTTTCGCAGTCCGGACTGATGATCAGCGCCGGTTCCATCCGCCCCTCGCGCTCCATCGGATCCAGCCAATGCTGCATCCGCTGCCAGCCGTTGACGGCCGCGTGGTCGGAGCTGAAGACCGGCAACCCCGCGTTGTAGAGCGTTTCGAAGACGCCTTCGCCGATCGGATCGTCCGGAATGTCGCTCGGCGGATTCGCCCAGACCGTGCTGAGCGCGATCTTCGCTTCCCGCATGCGCTCGACGATCGCGCGCCCGACAACGGCCGCGACCGTGAGGCTGAACTTGTGTTCGCGCTCCACATAGATGCGACCATCGGGCAGCACGACGGCTTGCAGGAAGATCCCGCCGATGAAATAGCCCCACTGCAAACCGCCGAGGCGCGGCAACGTGTGCGGCACTTCGCGCGGATCGAGCTTCCGCACATGGAACTTCGGATCGAACTTCGTGAAATATTGACCGACGACGGCGCCCCAATCGCCATCGAGCAACTGACGACGACGTTCCGGTTCGTATTCATACAAGCGATTTTCGTAGCTCGTATACGTGCCGTCCGGATCCATGTAGTAGGGATTGTCGTAGAGACTCGCGCTGATGTAGGTGTAATCGTTCGGGTTGTAGCGCGCGTTCTCTTCGATCGGCACATTCTTCGTGATGAAACGCGTGACGCAGTATTCGTGACCGGGACCGCCGGGATTCGTCGTGAGGACCATCCGACCGATGCGTCCGACCTTAGGATCGTTACGGACGCGTCCGGCGATGCCCACGATCTGCGTCTTCAACATCCGCGTCGCTTCGTCGCCGTGAAAGAAATCGTAATCTTCGGACAGATACTTTTCTTCGTCGCCAGGATGTTGGCAATGGCCGAACACGCATTTACCGAGAGTGCGCCGATGCGTGAGCACGGGCGGATTGCCGACCATGCTGAACACGAACTCCCCATACGCCGCGTTCAGGCGCATGACTTCGCGTTCGAGTTTGTCCATATGCGTGCGTTTCAGTTCTTCGCGCTCGCGCCGAACGAGGATCGCTCGAAAATCCTCCGTCGTGTCGATACTGCGGAGCATTTCCCAGCGGGCCGAATGGCTTTTCGTTCCGCCTGCGGATCCGCCCCAGAGTGTGTTCGGTGTCTCAGAGGCGTGCAACGTGACGCCCTTCGGCGTCGGCAGGTAGAGCCAGGTGACGGACTTGTCGCCGATGTCGCTATCGGACGAACGCTTTTTCTCTTTCGTGATGCCGAAGCCGAAGTGGTAGCGATCGAATTCTAGATAGTTGCGAATCCGGTCGCCGGTCCATCCGTCGTGCTGCGATAGCCAGCATGTCCACTCCATCACGCCCCATTGATCGACTGGCGGCCAGAGCTTGCCGTTGGACGGAATGAAGCGCACTTGCGGACTTGTGATCACAACGCGCGACGATTCAGAACGGCGTCGGTGGAGGCGGCCCGAAGAAGACGAAGATCACGAGTAAGCACGCCAACGCGAATTTGATGAGCGCGATGGCTGGGCCGCCAGGTATCGATAATCCGACAAGCGCCAACAAGAGCGGCAGTGCATAAGCGAGAATCGCGATCAGGACTGCCACGTAAAACAAGCGCCACAGGATTCCCTTAATCGTCTCCACGGCCCCTCCTTCGTATTCGAGAGCGCCTCATTCTTCCACACTTTCATCGTGACGGCCGTGTCTTTCGCCGCAGCGCCTTCATACTGGCGCCATCGTCGCCGCGCTGTTGGCGCCGCTCACTGAGCGCAATCGCAATGGCTTGTTTCGGATCGCTGACGACCTGGCCGCTCGACGATCCGCTATGCAGCTCGCCGTGTTTGAATTCGCGAATGACGCCTGGAATATCTTTCGGCATTTTCATCCTTCGAGAATTGTGAGGCCATATTGTGCCTCGAAATGCGCTTTCTTCCAACGGTAGAGCGGCGTCCGCATGCCCTTCGTGTCCTCGATCACTTTTTCGACGACGATGTGCGGCGTATTCTGCATGTCACGATACCGGAAGTCCGCACGATATTCCCCGAGCCGGATCACTTCACCGTCCAGGCGCATGATCGACAACTCGAAACGCACCTGAAGTTCCAGCTCGGCGATCATCCCAGCACGTTCGAGCTGCATCAGTGCGACGCAGCGGCGCGCCTCCTTCAGACTGCCGAACCAACGGCCGACGACGCCGACGCGCGCCGCTCGATCCGCCAGTGAGCCTATGCCTTTCAGCGGATGTTCGGAGATTGCCTCCGCCTGTTCGATATCTGGTTTCGTGAAGAGCGTGCCGTCTGAAGTGACGATACACGGGATCGCACGATACTTAGTTTTCTGTGCATCAGGAACGTCTTGCGGCGCGCTGGACGGCTGGATATCTGATGACTGGCGGCGCGCGCGTAGTTTTTCCTCGTGGCGCGCCACGTCTTCTTCGGTCCATCGGCCAGCATTCGCGCTCATGGCTTATCGTCCTGTGGGGGCGTGGCGGGCGTGGCCCGTAAACGCTCGATTTCACGAAGGAGCGCAGGAATGTCCTGACGCGCATGCGCGATAAAGTCGGCGTCTACCTCAGAACTCGCGATACCGCCTGACTCGTAGTCGTAATTCGCGCATATTTCCACTCCGAACTCTGTAGAAATACGGTGCCAGTCGTCGTCGCTGATCCAGTGTCGGTGCGTCGCTTCACCAAAACGCTCAGGATCTGATGGCGTTCCGACGCTTCGCATCACAACTGGACCGCATCGCTCGCAGAAAGCGCATTTGTCGGTGCCGCTGTAGACGTGGGCTTCAGCAGTCCAGCCTATTTTCCACGGTCCTTTCGTTGCCGCTGCTTCGCGTGCCTTGATCGGTTCAAGGTCTAGGGCGGGCTCGTCCTTCACCGACAGGGAGGCCGACAGCGCACGTTCTGCGGGACCGTTATCTGAAATCGTGTGGCCGTTTCCAGCCGACATCGAATAGAACATCGGCCCGTGCTTCCCGCAGTCGCCGCTCGTCACCGCTTCGCAATCGCGACACCCAATCATTCTGACGTTCATTTCGGCTCTCCTGAGAGACGCGCGGGCTCGGTGGGAGAAGCCGCCATCAATTCCCTCGCGATGCGAGCCATACATGCAGACCGGCACGCGGCTGGCCCGAAATTACGGTCCTGTTCAGACCGCGCGAGTAGCGACTTGATGTCGCTTAGGAGTTGACGAGAACGCAACGCAATCGGGTCTGGAATACCACGTTCCCAGGCTTCGCACGAATTTCCGTCCCACCGCGGCCGAACCGATTCACCATAACTCGGACAGTCAGATGCATGATCACCGAAACGAGCCGACCATCGTTCGATCGGACAAGTGCATTGCAGCGGCGCAGACACGTCGTCAGTCATTTCTGCTCCTTGGCGGGGACGGGAGAAGCCGCCCATGTTTCGAGCGGAGAAGTCGTCCCGTGCTTGATGACTTGCTCGTATTCGACGGCCGTTGAACCGTCATCCAGCGCCGCTTGCATCATCGCGTCGAGGAAATCGGAGAGCGGCGACGAGCCATCTTCGCGTTCGCTGAGCATCGCGTGCTGGACATCCTTCGCGAACTGCTCGGCGTCGGTGATGGCGAACGTCCGAATATAATCCTCACGCTGCTCGTCGTAGGGATTCGCCCAGTCGGAATACGACGCGGAGTGCGCGAGCGTTTGCACACCGATGGCAATGACGAGCTGTCCGTCCTTCACTTCGACTGTCAGGCTTTGGCCGTAATAGTTGGCCTTCATTTTTCAGAGTCGGGGACGGGAGAAGCCGAGCGCAACGCCGCCGCCCGCACTTCCTCTCGATATGATTTCCACGTCGCCATCAGATCGTGCATCGCTGAGGTCGTATCGGGATCGAGTGCAACTTCGCATGTTTTCTCCCAACGTATGAAACACGTGAGCGCGTCGGCAACATCGATTCCGAGCTTTTGCAGGCGGTCGCTCTCCTGTGGAAGGACGGGAGCCGCTAATTGCTCTTGCCGCTGACGCACGAGCGCGAGCAGTTCGATGGTGTAATCCGCCTTATTCGCCTTGTCGTAGCGGTTGCCCCACACTTCGTCGTAGTCCTTCGCGAGCAGAACCGCAATGGCTTCCGACACGCCGAGTCCGCCACGTTCCGCGAGACGTTCAAGCGTTTGACCGCCGTGGTTACGCTGACACTGCTTGTCGAATGGTGCGATGACATCCCACGGAATGTCCGGTCCTCCTTGAATCGGGAACATCCGCGCCGGTTGCGGTGGAAGGACGGTAGCCGCCGGAGGTTGTGCGTGATACCGATGACAACCACAGCCACACATATAGGACTCCGGCTTCCCCTCGCAACACGGTGGCCTTTCGTCATGCGGTGGAAGGACGGGAGCCGGTTCAATCGCTTCAGTCAGAATCCGAAGATTCTCAGCCTTGAGCGCGTTTCCGATGCCTTCGCGTAGCTTGGCATCAGGACTGAGCGGTTCTTTATCGAGCCGTGCGTCCAACGCGAGCAGTAGCTTTTCTAATGATGAAAACGGCATCGGCGTCCGATCATCAACCTTTGACTTTGGCAATCGAATATCGAAGCTGTGCCCCTCATCCCACACTGTCAGAACGTGCTCATCATCGGTGTCATAGCGATTCGCGTGATATTCGTTCGCTTGCGGAATGGCTTTCAACATCACTCGGAGCGCGTATGCGTGTGGTGGAAGGACGGGAGCCGCCGCCTCGTCGTATTCCCCTAATGCGTCCCACAACGCCCGCACATGGCTTGCGCTGACGATCATTCCATCGCCGTTTAGCGCGTCGTGCCAATGCCGAATACATCGCGCGGCTTCAATCACCCGAGAGGTGGCAGCCCGCGCCGCCGGTAACTGTATCCAGTGCGTCATTCTCGGCAACGACCCGCCGTTGATCGTGTAGAACGCAAGGCCGTTGTGCCTCATGTCGTGAACGCGCCATAGTTTCCCGTCTCGAATCAACGCGCCGATGATGATCGTTCCATCCTTCGGAGCCGTTTCGATGGGCAGCCAGTCGGTGGCGGCGTCGTGCGGGGCTTCTTCCTCACGATGATACTGTTGTGGAGAGGTGGCAGCCCGCGCCGCCAACGCTTCGACCTTGCGACCGTATTCACGAATGCGTTCAAGCAGATCGCCTGCTTGCGTCTCTGACGAACGGTCGTTCCACTCGCAATGAGACAGGAACTCGCTGATGTTTTCGAGCAGCTCGTTGAGTTGGGCGGCGTCGTGCGGGGCTTCTGGGGCCACGCCATTGGTCAGAGACGCGAGACGCGCATATTTCTCTGCTGTCGTGTGGCCGTCCCAATGCGACGCGCCTTTCGGTAGGTGCGAGAACAGGGATTGTTCCGAGAGTTTTATGTGCCATGTCAGTTGACCGACAGGCGAATGGATGCAGATGATCGTGCGCCACTCGTCGTCCCACGTTGTGTCATCTTCGGGATGTTGACACCAATGCGACGGCCAAATTTTCGAGAGCGCAGCGACGAGCTGGTTACGCTCCGCGTAGGCTTGATGCTTCTCAGCACGTAGCGATTCAATCGTGTCTGGCATCGGCTTCTCCGGTGTGACGGCTGGCCCAGACGAGAGATCGTTGTCAGTCATGTGAGTTTCATATCCCTGGGAAACGCGATGCCTGCCGGTTCCACGCGCCGATTTTGCTCCGTCGCCATTCGACCGATCGCGACTTTCGCGATTTCTAGGATGCCGAGCGCCGTCACTTGATTGCCTGGAATGCCTTCGAGACTGACGTTACCGGCATCGTCGAGCGTGATCGTGATCTTGATCATTTCGCACCTTTCGTTATGCGTGCTTTGCCCATCGGCGTCGTCGGCGTGCAACTGTCGCAGCACGAGAACACGCGATCGAACGCAAACGCGTAGAGCATCCGGCCGCCGCAGTCACACCGCTTCGGCAGCGGAGTGCCCGTCGCGGGATCCGTCGTCGGCTGGCGTTTCTCGGAGTCGCGTCTGATGAGTCGGGAAACGCGACTGTCTGCATTCGGCTCCGTCGCGATTTTTGGCAACGCCGGAGGTTATCCGGAGAGACGGAACCATGTCAATAGTTGCGTTTATATCGGAACCGGACGTAAGCTCTCCGGCCTATGGATGACACGAACGACGTTCCGAAGCCGAAAAGCCGACGCGGGTTCGCGTCGATGGATCCTGAGAAACGCCGCGAGGCCGCGCGCAAAGGCGGGCGCACCGCGCAAGAGCGCGGCACTGGATACCGTTTCACGACGGAGACGGCAATCGAAGCGGGAAAAATCGGTGGGCGCATCTCGCGCGGTGGACGCGGACGATTGGCCGCGCCGAAAACGTCGGCCGCGTAGCGCGCCGCAATGCCCGCCAAACCAACGCCGTCGCCGAGTCGCCCCCCTCTGCGGATGCACGCATTGTGGTGGTGGATCGATCGCTGGAGGAAATCAACCGCCTGGACCGATATGACGCTCGAAGAGCAAGGCGCCTATCGCAATTTGCTCGACGAATGTTGGTTACGCGGCGGCCCGATTCCACTCGACGAACGGATTCTCGCGCGCGCCTCTGGCGATCCCGTCGTCTGGCCGAAAATTCGCAATCGCGTGATGGTTCACTTCAAGAAATTCGCGGACGGCTGGCGGAATGCGACGCTCGATGAAGTCATGCGGCAATCCACCCGCCGCGCCACGAACCAACTTAACTATAGAGAGCGGAAGAAGCAACAAGCTGAACTGGCAGCGGCGGGGCAATCTCCCTCTAAGAGTGATAACGCGCGCGATAACGGACACAGTAACAAACGGTCTAACGTGGTCAGACACCCGCACGCTAACAACCGCGATAACAAACCCGATTCTCCGGATCCGGATCCGGATCCGGATCAGGAACCGTCTCTGAACTTGAAACAACGAGCTAGATCGTGAGTATTAGAGCAGCCCGCAAAAAACGCGGGCGACGTTCACAAGCCGCTCTGGAAAGGCCAGGGAAGAGGCACCAACGCTACCCACAGAAAGGCCGAATCGGCGCTGAAGTGCGTCTGCGTGGAAATCCGCGAGTGCTGGATGACTTGTGGCGCACTGCACGCATCGAACGACGCCTGACCGGATTCCGTGGTGGACTCGTGCTCGATCGTCCGCTGAACGGTTGCCGGTTCTGGAACGTGGACGCGCTCGAATACGTTGGGAGGTCAAGGCGATGACACGAAAACTTCGGACGGCTCTGACCATCGTGAGCGATATCGGCGCGCTGGGATTCGATCTCCAACATCACAGCGATGAAGCTGTGGCGGAGGCCGTCAAAATACTCCGCACCGTCAATCCGGAAATGTTCGATTATCTGTCGAGAGTCCTATCGGTCGGCGCAAGTCAACCCAACTCACCGGAGATGCACACATGGAAACGCACATTCGTCGTTTGTCTATTCGCTCTTCTCGCGGCCGTGCCTGCTTCCGCGCAGAATCCCGTGAATCCAACGCAGGTATCGTTCGATTACGATCCGACCGACTTCACGAACATCGACGGCTTCGAGCTGGGGTATTTCTCGTCGGCGAACTCCACGCAGCCGGTGCAGATTTCCTCCCTCGTCGCCACGAGCATTGGTTGCGCGGTAAACGGCGCCGTCGAGAGCTGCACGGAAGCGCTCGTGAGTCGGCCGAATCAGTTTCAGACATGGTTCGTCGGTGTGCGTGCAGCGGCGAATACCGTGCGGTCGCCGTGGAGCGCGCCGCTCGTCCCTTTCGATCGTGCGCCAAGCGCGCCCACAAATGTCCGTCCGAAGTAGTGCCGCTGCCGAAACCGCCGAAGAAATCGAAAATCCGTTTCCGGTGACGTGAACATGGCGCGTTCGCCCTTCAGTCGCGGCGGTGTGATCGCGGCGGTCTTCTACGAAATGTTAAAGAGGACGCCGCGCCTCCGCCATGAGTCCGATTTCGAGCTGGCCGAGCGCTTGAAATATGCGTGCTCACGGCTTCGGATTCCCTACAACAGCGGACACATCTACGCCGCGATCGATCACGTGAAGCACGTGCATCGTCGGCCGCCGCGAAGGCCGCGATGAGGCAGTGGGGCCGTGCGCCGCGTCCGCTCTCGTGTGGTTCATGCATCCGCCGAACGATCGCGGCCGGTGAACCTGTGTCGTATTGGCAAGCAGTCAGCGGCGGCCCGTGGATGCGACTCCGCTGCGTCGATTGCGCGGGCGAAGCGCCGCCGCCTCTGCCCGACCTGATAGTGACGCGGGCGCCTGATGCCTCCACGATGACGCGCATCGGCGATGTCGCCCCGCTCCGCACGCGCGGCGCCCTACGCACGGCCGTGCGTGACCACTGGTTGCCCTACAACGAGCGCGAATAACCCAGATTTTTAGTCGTCAAAACTCGAAAGGCGATTTCGGCTATAAGCGACGATCTCGCGCTCGGCCAGACCTACCCCGCCAAAATTGAAGATCGTGCCTCTGAGGGGCATTTACGGCGATTCTAGGGCCATGTCCTCTTTTAGAGAACATTGGCGTTTTTAACTATTATTATTTGTCTGATTGAGAGTATTTAGCTTGACTTCTAGTGTTTATCGTCAGGACAGTTTTTGCGCTCAGTGAGCGCGGCGCGCGTGAGTGCTCTCGCGGTGGATTCGATATCAGGCTCGGCGAGCGAGCAGTCACCGCCGAAGACCTGGACGATGCGGCGCTTGTGGATGCGATCGTAGAACGTCCGCACGCGAATCACGGGATACTGCACGCGCGCGAGCGCATCCACGATCGTGCCCGTGACAACGACCGGCCTGTCATGTCCGTTCCAGACTTCGAATCGCGTCGGCTTCGGCTGCGACTTCACTTTCTTCGCGACGCGCACGCGCCCGCGCGGATGCGGATTGAAGGCGACGAGCAATCGCGCCGCGCTGCTGATGAATGGTTCACGGGCACGCGCGCCGATGGTGCTGAATGGCTGAACGGTCAAGCCGTGGCACTCCGCGACGGCATCGTAGATCGATTCCGCCAGGCGGATAACGACCGGACTCACGACGTAGGTGTCACTCGGCATCGCGCCATACCCTCGCACGTAGCCAGGCCAAGAGGCCGCGCCATGTCATCGTTTCGAAGACGGCCACGCGTTTCGACAGCGCTTCGAGCTGGCGGTTGAATTCAGCGCGCGTGTCGTTGTCCATAAGGTCGGCGTAGACGACCAGTGTTTGCTCCAGTATTTGCTCGTCTTGCTTGCGAAGCGCCCTCTCCGCCGCTAGTAACGACGTGACGAGCGCGCGCATTTCCTCCATCTTCTCGGCGACTTCGGCGTCTACGCATTCCGCAAGCGTATCGATGCGAGCGTGAAGGCGAGCGACCGCCTGTCCGTGCTCGCGCTGTTGCGTGGGATTCACGAGTGCTCCTAGCTCGCGCTGTTGCGCGGCGGTCATCACTAAAACTGTCATATTGCGACGGTGCATCAAAGCACGCACACAAAAATATGTCAAGGAGCACGCATAATGCTTGCTTTCTGTTCGGGCGTTCGATAGGCTCAGCGGCACATGGCTAAAACACCGATGGATCCGACAACGCGAGCACGCATGGGCGGCCAGGCGCGCGCGCGCAGTATGTCGAAGCGAAAACGGACACAGGCCGCACGGCTGGCAGCGATGGCGCGCTGGGGAAAGCGGCCGGACAGTAAGGAGAAAGGGGCGCGTGACGCCATGACCAACGGATCGCCTGTTAACAACGCACCAGATGATGCCAGCTATAGCCGGATGCGCGCGGCCACGGCGCTGGCGCGTTCGACCGGCCTGAGACTAAAGCTCGCACTTCAGGCCGCCGCCGCGAGCGTGCTGTTTCCAGTGCCCCCGCTCCAGCATTTCTGTATCCGCTGTCATCATCGCTGGACCGGAGACGGCCTCGCGGAGTATTGCGGCGACTGCCATCGTCTCTTTCTCGCAACGCTGAAGGAACGTGCCGGGTTCGAACCAAAACAGTTCGCCGTGTTTCTTCGGAAGCTCGCCGGGAAGCTCGATGACGGCTTGTCTGAACTTGTGGCGGAGCAGCTCCACGAGACTGCGCACCGCTTAGAGACTGAAGCGCGCTGCGAGATCATCGAGCGCGAACTGGAATCCGGGCAACATGCCGAGGACGATGCGCCGCCGATGGAGACGATCTATCGATGGCTCGAAGACGTGCTGATTCCCATGTGGAAAGGCGATCCGATCACAGAAAAACATCGGAGGCTGGCGCGCACGGTGTGGGAACGAATCGTAGATGAACGCGCTGAGCAACCGCAATATACGAAGCCTCCCAATATCGATCACTACGACGGATTGCAGTTACTTGGCGAGAGAACGCAGGTCAAGGCCGCAGCGGCGCATGCATTCGATACCCGCAAGATGCGACGTGCAGCATTGCTACGTCGCGTGCTTGATGGACTTATTCGAACTGTCCAACTAGAAGGAATGATCCCCGATCGGCCGCTGGGAGCTGACGACGTGCGCGCGTATTTCACAAACGAGAGCGCGATCTATATCACGCCACTCGTCGAAGCCGTAGACATCCTCGAAGAGATTATCTTCGCGTCGGATGGCTGCATGGGCCATCGTCATTGCGCGCACTCGATGGAACCGTGGCAGCGCGCGAGAGACTTACTGAAGGGAAAGTGGGCCTACGAAAGCGGTTCGCCTCGAACATGGCCCCCGATGCCGAGAGATGGGCAATCGTGAGCAGTATCCATATCGGCCCAGGACTCGATTGCGATCTCGATCGTCTTATCAGCACGCGTCTTCTCTTGCAGGCAGGTAGCGGCGCCGGAAAATCCTGGGCGCTGCGGCGTCTTCTCGAACAAACGCACGGCCGTATTCAGCAGATTGTCATCGACCACGAAGGCGAGTTCGCGAGTCTGCGCGCGAAATATGATTACGTCCTCGCGGCGCGCACGGGCGGTGATACCGTCGCGCATCCGCGCACGGCCGCGCTTCTCGCCGAACGACTCTTAGAGATCGGCGTCTCCGCCATCCTCGACGTATACGAGTTGCCGCAGGACGATCGAATCGAATTCGTCCGGCTGTTCCTCGAAGCGCTCGTGGATGCGCCGAAACGCCTCTGGCATCCCGTGCTAGTCGCGATCGACGAAGCGCATATCTACTGCCCAGAGAACGGCGACGCCGCGAGCGCCGACGCGGTGATGGCCTTGTGCAGTCGTGGCCGCAAGCGCGGATTCTGCGCCGTCCTCGCGACGCAACGGCTCGCGAAACTCTCGAAGGATGCCGCCGCCGATCTGCAAAACAAGTTGATCGGACGCACGACGCTCGATGTTGATATGTCGCGCGCTGGTTCCGAGCTGGGATTCGCGAAAACCGACCGACTGAAGCTGCGAGATCTCGACGATGGCGAGTTCTACGGCTTCGGGCCAGCGCTGTCCAGAGTCGTCACGAAGGTCAAGGTCGGCCCGGTCAAGACGAAGCATCCGAAAGCGGGCGTCCTGTCGGCCGTCGTGCCGCCGCCGTCGAAAAAAGTGCGCGCATTGCTCCCGAAGCTCTCCGATCTGCCGCACGAGGCCGAAGAGCGCGAGAAATCGATGGCGACGCTCAAGAAAGAGCTTGCAACCGCTCAGCGGGAGCTGCGCGAAGCTCGCCGCAGTCAGCCAGCGCCGCCGCCTCCGGTCGAAAAGATCATCAAGGTGCCGATCCTGAAGGATTCCCAGGTCAAGCGGCTCGAACGCCTGATCCCGATCGCGAAGGCGCTCGAACACGTCCTGACGACGCTCATATCAGCGACAGGGCGGCCGAAGGCGATGGCGCCAGCCGTCACCGAGCGGCGGCCTACGGTGCCCGCTGCGGCCGTCCCTGCGGCCCGTCCAGCGCGCGCGTCGTCCGATGCTGACGTGAAGCTCGGAAAGTGCGAGCGCGGCATCCTGACGGTCCTGGCGCAGCAGGACGGATGCACGGCCGCTCGGCTCACGCTGTTGAGTGGCTATCGATGGACGGGCGGATTCCAGAACAGCCTGAGCACGCTCCGCAAGCTCGGATACATCGTCGGCGACAACAGCGGCACGATGATGATCACGGGCGCTGGTCTAGAGGCGATCGGGCCTGTCGAACCGTTACCGACCGGCCAGGCGCTTGCGCGCTACTGGATCTGGAACATGAAATTCACGAAGGCTGCACGCGTGATTCTCGAAGCGCTCGTGAAGCATCCGAACGGGATGGACATCAACGCGATCAGTAAAGCGACGAATTACGCCGTGTCCGGTGGATTCAAGAATGCTCTGTCGGAGCTGCGAACCGCAGGGCTGATCACGGGCGCGAACTCTGACACCATGCGAGTCAGTGAGGATCTGTTGTGAATCGCGCTGAAGTGAAGCTGTATATCGTCGTCGATGATTGGCGTGAGGAACATCCGAAGCTGATAACAATGGTCGCGAAGCGAGAGCCAACGCGTTACCGTGTGCTGACACGCCGCGATGCAATCAATTTCGGCACATTTCTGAGACTGGACGATTCAAGAATCGCCTTCGATAAGAAAGAGGCCGTAGCGATCTATCTGAAAAATATTCGCGATGAAGAGCAACAAGCGAAGGCGACACTGGCTCGTGTCGCATGGTTGAAAGCTATCGTTGACAAATGGAAGGTGTGAAGCCGATTCACGTTGACGCGTTGATCGAACGCGCGACGCGCGAACGCCAAACGCGGAAGCGGCGAGAATCTACCCGTCGCATGTATTCGTTCGACGGTTTAATCTCCGTTCGTTGTTTTATGCGTGGCCCGAAGTGGAAACGGACGTTCGGTGTTAGAGAGGTTCCGATCGCTGAAGTAGCTCCGGAGTCGGCGCCGTATCATCGACCTGAACGGAAGCTATTGATCTTTTCGTTAGAAGAGGACGTGCGCGAGCTTGTGTTCGTCGGCCGCGAAGAGATACGGCCAGGCGTTTACGCTGAATGGTGAGGTTCGAATGACTGACGAACAGTTCAAAGACTTCAAGAAGTTTGCATCGGCGGTATCGTGGAGTCTCGGCGCGATCGGTGGCGTGTTGATAGCGATCTTCGTCCTTCTAGCGTGGCGGCTGTGAGTCGCGACTACGAATTTTATCCAACGCCTGATCCGTTCACGCACTGGCTCTTCATGGATCAGATGATTAGTGGTCGGATAGCAGAGCTGGGCGTCGGCGACGGCGCGATCGTTCGAGCTGCGGCGCCGTTCTCTCTAGAGGCGCGCTGGGTCACGAACGATCTCGATCCTCTCTGGCCTGCGGATTATCACATGGACGCGACAGACCCGGCTCTGTATGAGACGATCGGTCCTGTCGATTGGCACGTCGGCAATCCAGCATTCAGCATCGCAGTCGAATCCGTGAACCTCGCGATCGATCACGCGCGAGTCGGCGTCGCGATGCATCTGCGCGCCTCAATTCACGAAGTTCTGAAGTCTGGCATTCGTCGGACCTGGCTGCACGCGCGAACGCCAACGGGCATTCTCTGGCTGCCGCGCTTCGCCTATCAGCGCTCGAAGAAGAGCGGAAAATGGACGCAAGATTCTGTGTGCGCGTGCTGGGTGATTTGGATGAAGGATCCGCGCGCACCGCAGTTCATCCGCTACGCACCTGAGTGGGTGATCGACGATCTGAAGTCGTTCACGACCGCGTATCGTTATCGCATGGACCGGCTCATCGCCGACCGCATGTCACTCCCATCTATATGACGCTCGCAGACATCCGGAACAAGATTGCGTCGAAGGCTCGGCTGAACAAGCGCGGATGCTTGATATGGAACGGCGCGATGTCGCAGTCAGGATGGCGCGGCACGTTCTATCCCGTCATGCGGCTCGGAACGAAAACGGTTCGTCTGAATCGACTCGTGCTGTTACTCAATGATGTCGATGGCCTGGACGCGCTCGATGCGCTCTATGTCATCGCCGAGGCCGCGAAGCTTCGGAACGGAGTCGAGTCATCACACGAGTGCGACGATAGCCGGTGCATCAGGCCGGAACATCTGGCGTGGAAGACTCACGCCTACAACATCAGTGAACAAGTAGCACGCAGAAATGAGAGTAGGCGATGAGTCGAATCAATGAGAAGATGGGCCTACGCCCAGCAGGAAAACGCTCGATGATGAAGCTACCGACAGATAGGGCACAAGCGACGAAAATCACGGCAGCGAAGTGCCAAGCGTGCGAGGCGCGCGGAGCGTTTCTCTCAAAGCTGCGAGGCCGCGAAGGATGGTTCGTATGTTCATGGTGCAATCACGCCTGGGATCCGAATGGCGTAGAGGCGGAAGGCTAATCTAATGACGTTCGATACTGCGTTCGATCGCGTGATCGGAAACGAAGGCGGCTACACGAACGATCCGAAGGATCCAGGTGGAGAGACGAATTGGGGCATCAGTAAACGCAGTTACCCAGGCGTCAACATCAGAGCGCTCACACGTGACGGCGCGAAGCAGATTTACAAAAAAGATTTCTGGGACCGCATCGACGCGAATCATTTCGCTGACGGCGTTGTGTTTCAGGTCTTCGACTTCTCCGTCAACTCCGGAGTCGAAACAGCCGTGCGTTACTTGCAGCGTGCGGTCGGCGTTGCTGATGACGGCCATTGGGGGCCGGTGAGTGCCGCCGCTGCGGCATCGATGAGCGCGTCCGATCTCATCATGCGGTTCAACGGAGAGCGGCTCGATTACATGACGCGCTTGAGCAACTGGCAGAATGACGGGCGAGGATGGGCGCGACGGATCGCGCAAGACTTGCGTTATGGTGCGCAGGACTCGTAAGCAGCGCGCCGTCATGTATGAAGCACGCATCGAAGAGATGAAGAGGATCATTCTTGATTTGCGCTTCATATCCGGAGAGATGGCGATGGCGAATGCGACACGTGACGCGATCGTCCGCAATGTCGATCGGATCGATGAGATCCTCAAAGAAGCACTGCTAAGCAATCCGCCCAAACGATAAGTCACACTCAGTAAGACAGCTACCACTAAACAAAAGAGCCTGTCAAGTAGGCCGGATCGAAAGTGATACTGATTCTCAGTTATCACGAGCGCCGTAGGCGCGAGTGTGAGAGCGCTGGCGTGTTGACAAACGACGTTGCCAGTGATATGCTTGCGCTTCACTAAGCTTAGTGAAGCGCAAGCATATCACTGGCAA
>Ga0247679_1000052_pt1 | contig 46451 bp, 64 predicted proteins | sample CNK20_metaG_FD_182797 | JGI IMG/M metagenome (GOLD analysis project Ga0247679, IMG submission 182797) | Soil microbial communities from Purdue University Martell Research Forest, Indiana, United States - CNK20 | ecosystem: Environmental > Terrestrial > Soil > Temperate forest > Bulk soil...
TAATGATTCAATCGCTCGGCGGGAACGAAGAGACTGTGAAAGCAGTCAAAGCCTCGCTTGGCAAGAAAATATCAGCTATCAAGCTGGAGAACGATTGCCTGTCGTTGACGTTCAAGGACAACACAGTGCTCACCTTGCGGGATAGCGGACAATCCTGCTGCGAGCATCGGTACATGAGCACAGACGATAATTTCGAGGACTACGTCGGCGGGAAACTTACAGACTTGGAATTGCGCGACGCTCCGAACATTCAAGCGGAGTACGATGAGCACGAGGTTCAATTTCTCGTGGTGAAAACCTCAAAGGGGCAATTTACGATGGCGAACCACAACGAGCACAACGGCTATTACGGTGGATTCTACATTGAGGCACGCCTAAGCTGACCGCAGGGGGCCGATAAAGGGAGGAGTGATGAGCGAACATTACGAAATGGACAGGGAAAGAATCAGAGCGAAAGAGCTGAAAGATGCCGCAAGACACGGAGCACTTGTGAGCGCCGCCCCACCACCGGCGAATGACGAGCTGCGGGCGCGGTACGACGAAGATGCGAATAGGCTCTTTCTTGCGCTAGACAAAGCTGAATCTGGTTCCCTCTTGGAATTGGATATCATCCAGGAATTTCTTGGCAGATTTGCCGTCCAAGTCGCAGCGCGAGCGCGGCTGGAGGAGCACAAGCGCTCATGTGCCTACTGTCAACGGGATGTGCAAACTTGCGGACGTGGTAGAGAACTTTCGCGCGGGGCCGAACTCCAGAAGGGGGTGGGCGATGCAAAAACGTAAGAAAGCCAGTAGCGGGATAAAAATTGCTATAGAAGAGCTGCGTAGATTCGCAGATGAACTCCGCGTTTCATCCTGCGTCTCTAGGGCTTGTTCCCACCCTAATTGCATAAACTACCGTAGCCATGAAGAAAAGGTACGTTCAATTTTGGACAAGGTGCGCTAATGGAGACTGAACGAATGCGAGCGGCGCTCAATCGAATCGAACATGAGCCTCTAAATGGAGCTGGTGTCCACGCGACAGGATGCTCCCCTTACTGCAAGCGATGCGAACTTGAAGCCGCCCTTGCCTCCAGCGAGGGGCCGCGAGTGCCGCAGATAGCGCCAGAATGTATCCTCCACGAGCACAATTATTTCTACTCTAAGCCAAACGGCATCGGTCAGTCAGGTTACTACTACTGCCTTTGTGGGTGGGAAGGGCGCGACAGGAAAGCGTACTGGGAGCATCTCGACGCGCTTGCGGGAATTACTGCGCCCTTGGCCCCTGTGGACGCGTTCGAAGGCTTAAAGCGCTCGCGCATAAAACATCAACCCGTAACAAGACTGAGCGATATTGAGGACGCCGCGCCCCCAGCCCCAACGTTTAAGGAGCCGCTGCGGGCCGGCGATGAGTTGCTTGAGCAGATTGCTGATGAAATCAGCATCATCATGGACGGATGGCGGACGCCCACTTTCCCTTGGGTGCTGCCATTGCTGCGAAGTTACTTTGCCGCAGCCCCGCCCCCGACCGCTTCCTTCGGCGGTACTGTCGGGCTAGACGGCGATACCCGACGCGATTGGGAAACCGATGGGCCTACTTTTGAAAGGCAAGCCGCAATATACCGTCATGCACTAGAAGAGATTGCTCGCGGTGGCGACAGGGCACTAGCAGCAGAGGCACTTTATAACGGTCAATCGCCAGGCGCAGAGAAGCTGGCATGGGAGCAAAAGACCTGCGAGTTTGAGTGAATTTAGGTTGTAGTTAACGGGCCAAAGGTGTTAAATCGCTTCGAGGTGACCGAATGAAGAAATACGCAGTTCTGCTTTTAGTTCTAACCCCATTCCTGGCTGGATGCCCCAAAGACCCCTACCGCGCCGCAATTCAAGGTTCCGCTGATGTGAGCAACGCTGTGAGTTCCGGCATAAAAATCACTGCTTCCTATTACTCCGCTGGAACGTTCAACGACACACAGAAGGCTACGGCAGCCAAGTATTTCACCGTCGTCACCGACTGCAATATGACCTTCCGCAAGGCCGTGACGGACGTTCACAATGCAGGGCAGACTGGCACGCAAGCGTTCTTGCCGATAGCCGATAGCTTCGTGAATTGTGTTAGAAGTTCTGCGCCCGTGGCGAGCGACCCGAAAGTAGCGAACGTACTGACGGCCACCGACTCTGCTATTCGCGGCATAGAGCTTGCAATCGCCAGTGCGAAAGGAACGAAATAATGGACCCCAACCTTGTCGTGAATCTCGCTCTAACCGCTCTAAACGAAGTGCTCTCCATAATTGCACATATAAGGGCACAAGGTGGAATGACCACGGAGCAAATCGCCGCACTCGCAGACCAGCAGGACCTCGCCAATAAAGACGCAATCAAGGCTCTTCTCGCGCTTTAGGTCATGGAGGCGCTTCATGGCCGGAAAAGGAGAGAGGGGCGTTAGTCGGGAAGTTGACCAGCGCCCCTTACTGCACTGAGGGGAACTCTTAGTTGGGCGTGATGACAAGCTGAATCGTATCAACGGGCTGGTCGGTGACGGTATCGCTGCCCGACACGCCATCAATGTCCGTCCCTGTGATTGTCGCTACTCCCGCTGCTACAGCCGTGATGAGACCACTCGCGGGGTCCACCGTAGCAATCGAGGCATCGCTGGACGTATATACAGCGGCACCCTTGAGCGGAATTTCCGTAGTGCCTGAGAAGCGATGCGCTACGGCTGTTGCGGTCTTACCAACTGGTAATTGAACTGGCATGAATGTTTCTCCTTTTTCGGTACGAATCCCAAGCCTGACTGACTGCTGTGGCTGAGAAAGTTTCTTTAGAAGCTCTACGAGCTCTTCGAAGGCGTCGGCAATGCGCCCAGCGGCATTTCTAATCATGCCGAGGTCGTAAACTTCCAGCTTCTCCCAATCGGTCAATGCCCTACCCTCACTAAAAGTGTACCGTGCTCAACGCCCAGCAGAACAATTCGCCTGCAATGAACCGCTGACGCCAGTACCACGGTTCCGGCTGAGGTAAGAAAGTAGCCAGTGCAAACAAAAGAATGGCCAAGATTATAAGTACAAGCCTAATTGGAGCGTAAGTTTCGCTGTGCATGATGCCCCCATTCTGCCGTGTTCAAAGCGAGAATATCTGTCCTCAACAGCACAATCAAGATAAAATTTCGATGGTCACGGAATCTCCCGCCGAGAACGCAGCGGCAATCTTTTCGTACAGCGCATCGAAGGCCAGTCGGCTCTCGCTGATGAAGCAAGGGTCTGCCGGCGACCACGTGCGACCCACAAGGATACAGCCACGGGTATTCTCTTGCGTATTCCCCCAGTGAATTTCTATCTCTGAGCGGTTGGGGATATTGTCTATGTGCGGCACGTTGCGCCCGAAGTGAGGGCTGAACCTGTTAGCGACAAGGAAGATGCCCTGTGGAATCGCACTCCCTGGAAGGCCGTCTTTAACGGGCAGTTCAAGAGTGTGGCATTCGATGACGTTCTCAACGTAAAGCTCCCCGATAGTACAGGTTTCATTCATCAGCTTGCGCTCAAGTGTCAGCTTCATTGGCCCTTCTTCTTCGGATAGTTTTTGATTTTCTCTTTGATTGCTGCTAGGCACGTCTCGCAATAATCGAGTGGATGTTCGCCGTCTAGCCGCACCGTCTTGATTTCGCTCTTTGGCACGTTCTTCTTGCAGCCTGAGCAAATCATCACTTGCCCCAGTAGTGGAACGCAACGTTGATAAGAACGCCTGCCGTCGTAAGCCCCGCTCCTAGCATCCAAAGTCTGCCTTCGAGGTTCGCTCTATATTGCTCGAAGGCGTTTACGCGCTTCGACAGTTCATCATGGCGCAAATCGTAATTCTCCCGCGTGATATACCTGCCGCGTTCCTGGTCAATCTGCGCCCTGAATTGATTCATTTCCATGAGCTTGTCTCTCATCTGGTCCCGCGCCAAATCAAGAGAGCGTTGCAGGGCTTCATGCTCCCTGTGATGACCTAGCCAGAGGGAGTCGATATATTCCTTTATAGGGACTTCATCAGCCATGTCTGTCTCGCATCTTAACGCCTACCGCAGTGAAAGCAACCACGCAAAACGCTGTCGGCACAACCCACCCTGATTCCAGCCATCCTGCATCTGGCTTCTCAATGAGCCATGCCCAAAAGAAAGCCGACAGGCTCATCCACAGGATTCCAAGAATGAAATAAACGTCAATGCGCCTGCCGGAGAAAAACGATACGCTCGCCAATATGAAACCAAGGCCATAAAATATCGCCGCTCTGAGAAACATCACCCAGTCGTTAAAATCCATTACCCTGTGGATGCCAAAATAGAGAGAGCGCGAGATAAACAGCGTGACAAGGACGGCGAGGGACATCCTTCTGAGCCGGTAGGTATAGCCAATAGTGGCTTCCCAAACGACGCCCAGAGCCGCTAGGACGATGGGAATGGTCGAAGACAGGTAAACTATCGTGTAGACGTGCGAAGAGTCGCCAGCGGCGTTTACAACCCAACTACCGGCTATTGTGGCGAGGAGTTCGGTACCGAAATAGAAGAAAATGAGGGGATGCCGCCACGAGCGCCATGCCGCGAACGAGCAAGCGCCGAGCAAGCATCCCACTCTGAGTAGTTCAATCAATCGCCCTTTTTCTGTGTAGCGGAAATGATGAACTTGGTGCCTTTGGCGACGAAGTACGCTACATCTTCGGCGGAAAGGTCGGTGAATTTGCAGATACCCTTGTCGCCTACGAGCATCACGCTGCTTTCTGACATTTCCTTTACAGTAAACGTACCTACTACTTCACGAGGTGGAGGATTTCCGCTGATGGCCGTTCTCCCTTCTTCTTTTGAAAGTATTTTTTCATTGATGCAGCTTCACAAATTTTACAATGTCTTTGTGGAAACCTGTCCGGCCTTCGGATAATTCTAGTATTTTCTACGTTGTATGGATGGCCATTTTTGCAATGAGTTTTTCTGATTTGGTTCTGTCTGCCTTTATGCACAGAATCCAATGCATTCTCAGAGCGTGTTCCCATTGCCAGATGTTTAGGATTGAAGCAGGAAGGATTGTCGCATTTGTGCATGACTTGCCGAGGGTCGTTTCTGTCAATTCGCAGCCAGAGAATTGCGGAGAGTCGGTGGGCAGAAATGAATTTGCCGTTGTACTTGGTTTTACCGTAGCCGCCTTTGTCTATAGGTCCACGCCAATTCCAGCATCCAGTCGGCTCATCCAAGGAAATCCTATGGATGAATCCTATCCTGTGGCAGGCTCCCACTTTTCCTCCTAGTGCTGACGACGCCAGCCATCTCCATTGAGCTTGGTCTGGATTCGGATAATATCGCCGCGCAGCCCGTTCATTTTATCCCAGCTTTCTTTCTCCTGCTTGTACAATTTCTCTTCGAGTTCCGCTATCTGCTTGTCTTTCTCTCGCCGCATCTCCTCCATTTTTTTCTCCATCGCGTCTGTAAGGTATTCGAGTTTCGCAGCGAGCGTATCCGGTTTGGCGAGGAACTTCTGGATGGCGTAGATAATCAGGAAAACGATTACCGGCGCGAGAACTGGCCAGACGGACTGGAGTGCGGTGTTCACGACTTTGGCGGAGTCACCGCTGGTACTGGAGTTGCATCCTTAGCCTGTTGCATTTGCGGCGTGAAGTTAGGCGAACTTTCCACCTTGCTCGCAAAAGCTCTTGTCAGGTTCCCTCCCAGCGTGTTGAAAAACTTGTACATGAACTGGTAGGGCATGCCTGAGTTGGCTTGCGGAGCAGGAAGCGCCCCGATGAACGCGCTGGCGATGTAGTAGGCCACCAGCGTTGAGGACGTGGGATGTGCCTGCAAGAAAGCGATGATTCCGTTCATCTACCCTCCTATTGAACTATCGGTACCACGACTGCCGGATTCGAAATCCCCACGTTATGCGCCGTCTTTACGAGAGGCATGGCCACGGATGCTTGACTGAGCGTTATAGTGCATGATGTGGCACTGCAACCGCAAGGAACATTTATGCCATCAAACCAGCATTGTGTAGTGGAAGTGAATCCACTACCCGTCGCCGTAACGGTGAGATTGGGCACAAACAAAATGCCGTCCTGCGAGAAACCTTTTGCCGTGAGGTAAGTATTAGCGGGAGCTAGTTTCGTCAAAACGGGGATAGGAGGCTGCGCAGGCAGAGGCAAAACATTCATCACCATCTGCACGGCTGGAGCGGTTGGAATGACGCCTGTTCCTGTGAGGGGAACGTTATCGGGGCTGGTGCTCGCGTTCGTGGTGAAGCGAAGCGTATCAGAAAGAGCGCCCAATACATGCGGTGTGAAGGTCACGACTACATCGCAGAAACTTCCCGCTGTAAGCGTTGGCCCGCAAGTCGTGCTGGCGATGGAAAAGTGCGTGCCCGTGACAATCACAGCGGAGGTGATATTGAGCGTCGAGCCGCCCGTGTTCGTCAGCCGAATATCGCAAGGGATGAGCGATACATTGCAGCCGGTATCGGGCGTATTCTGCGCTGCATTTCCAAACGCTGCCGATGATGGACTGAGCGTCACGGCGGGAGGAGAAGCCGCTGCGAGAAAGTAATTGTCGATCAGGACGTGCGCCTGTCCCGCGAGGTCGAGGAAGTCGCCTTGCGGCCCGCCGTTCAAATGGTCTGCCGCTTCTCCGCCGCAAGTGTGAGCCGCGTCGGGAGCTTGGCAGGCGAACGTGCCCGTTCCATTGTTGTCGATGCCATTGTAGGGGTTATCCCGAACGTTCGTCACTCCCCAATTTTCTTTTTCGTTGTGATAGTCCTGGTATGCCCACTGGGACATGCCAACGTACATGCGGACGCCGCTCGCCGTATAAGCCACGGTCGGAGCCACACCGATGTCATTCTTGTAATCCGTTCCACGCGCAACCTGCGAAGTAAATCCGCCGTTGTTGTTGTCGGAATACATGATTGTGCAAGTCGTGGAACCAGAGACGCCGCCAGAAGTCGTCCACGTCAGAACGCCTGTTCCGGTGTTCACTGATCCGGGATGCACTTGCAAGCGATTGAAAGCGGAGTTCGTACAGAACGTGTCAATCAGCGAACCGGTCGAGAAGTTGATCGGGAGTGTCATCGTCGCTGTGGCTGTCGTCCCGCTTCCCGTTACAGGCTGCGAATACCACGCGAAGTTAGAATCGCGGTTTGAAACTCTGTAACTCGATTCGATGATCGCCACGTCGCTGCCAAACGCTGTGCGCGTGTAGTCGAGCATCGGCTGCGTCCAGTGCGAGAATCCGTTTCCAGCGCCAGAGGCGATAATCACATCCTGATAGGGGGCAAGCCCTTGCATGAAAAATTTGTCTGGCGGCGCGCCCCATGCGCCGAGAGCGTAGATACCAGCAAACAGAACTTTCCCCGTAAAACCATTCGCTCCGGCCCATCCTGAGATCGCTGTTGTCGCTTGCCCGGCATAATCTCCCGCATATGATTTCGTTGTTGCATTCACATCCGCCTGCAGGCCAGAAGACATGCCCGTTAGAAAAACCAGAGAGCTTCCGCAGTAGGTATGTCCTGCGCGGCAGTCTTCGTCCATCAGTCCCGTGCCGATGCCCCAGCCGTTTTGGATATAGCCGACCGTGAGAACCGCTCCATTTGCCGGGGCCGTCGTGAACGTCACGGAAATTGCACCGCTTGAATAATTTATCGTTCCGCCGAAACCATTCGCCGCGCCCGGCCCGAACAGTGTCCCTACGCCGCCGCCGCTGATGTCTCCGCCGACTTTGACTCCATTTTTTGCCACATAGAGAGACCACTTCGAAATGACAGTGTTCGGAATCGTGCCTGTGAAAGTCGTTGTCACACCATCGCCTGTTCCAAGAGCGAATGCAGCGCCAGGGGAAGGGCAAACAGAAGCAGGTTGCAAAGACCCAAAACAATTTCCGCTCGTCAGATCAGTCGTATAAGAACTTCCCCATGCCGCGTTGATGCCTGCGATGTTCGTATGCGCGGTCATCGCATTGTCGTGCAACGTTTTCTTGATGAAAACAGTTCCGTCCGAGTAGGCTTGTCCATTCCCACCATCTGCAAATTGAACAGGCGGAGCAAAGAGCCCCATCGTGCCGCAGCGAAAGTCATAATTCCCGTTCGCGGGAACGAAATCCGGGCCGGCGCCGGTGCAGTGAGAATTGTCTGCATCGGTCAGCGCCACACCAGCAAGGAAGTGCTTCATCGCCGCCGATTGGCTTCTCACAGCGAAGGCATTGTCGTTGTCCATGTATGCACGAACGTAGATGCCCCAGCATGGGCTGTCGTAGTCCACGAGGTTGAAGCCTGTCGCTCCGCTGAATGTCGTCGTCTTGAGCGACGTGGAAAGGTCTTTTGGCAGGTCACAGCCAACGTGCGCATAGCCTTGCGGATTCGAGACGCTGTAGTGCGAGACATCCGCTCCCGCGATAAAAGGAACTGGGTTCGCCGTCGTCCACGGATTCGTCACGGTCGTGGCGCGGCCGGGGAGCAGCCCGGTGTAGCCCCAACTGATTATTTTTGCGAGCGCAGCGTCGGCCCATGCTTGTTGTGTTCCGTACTTCGCCGTCGTGTAGAAATTGTAGGTATGGCCGAACTCATCTGTGCCGCCAGGTTGCGTGTTGTCGAAAGTGAAGAAGCCTTTCAGGTAGTAAACGTGATTCGAAAAGTCGCAGAACACACGATTCTGATTGCCACTCACCGTGATCGTATCCAGCGACATCGCTGTCGCCGTACCGTGCGTGCAAGTCGTTCCCGCGAGTCCGTGATAGGTGTCGAAGCCTCCGCTCGGCGTAGTGTATTGCGCTGCCACTACAGGAGCGAAGAGAAGCAGTAAGGGCAGTTTTTTTAGTAGAGATAGCATGCACTGCCCCTCAGAATTGTCACGGTTCCAGTTCCGCCTGCTGCTGCCTGAATCGCAAACGTTCCAGCTGACGAGCCCCATTCAATCGTTCCGCTAAAAGTGGCTTCGTAATTGGTCGAGGTTGCGTTCGGAGTTGCTCCGGTCAGAACCGCGACGTTGCCGGAAGAGGTTGTCGTCACCGTCGCGTCGGTGCTTGTGCCGGTGAGCGTCGAGAAGATTCGCGCGTGTCCCATGAGGGACGTAGGCGCTACTGACGCATTGAACGAAAGTGCAAGGGTCGCTGTCGAAGCCGACGACTGATAAACCAGATCGCAGTGATAAGCGTAGTTGTGCGCCGAGGCTGCGAGCGACCACGTCTGGAACGTGGATGGCGTTGTCGTTGCATTTGTGTAGCTCGAAGCAACTTGCCGCTGGCTATTCGCGCCAACGAAAATCGCTAGTTCGTCATTGATGCCAGGGCCGTTGAAGGTGATGAGATTCGCCTTCAGGCAGCCCATACCGGCAGCGTTCGCGCCGCCGTCGATGTTTGCCGTTGTCGAGAAGTAGTGGCCGCGCGCACCGCAAGACGAATCAAAACCGCTCGTGTCCATAGCGGCCAACCTGCTTCCTTGCAGGCCGACATCGAATGCACCAGTTGAAGAGGTATAAACCTTCCCGCTAAAAATATGCGCCGGATTTCCATTGGTGGATGATGTGGTTAGATCGTAGTGAACCGTCGGCTGTACGTTTAATCCAGTCGCTGGAATAATTTGTAACCGGAGGCAGCTTTCGGTGCTCGCGCCCGCTCCCGTCCACTCTTGCCCGCATACGACGTTGAACTGTGGAGAACTCTGTGGTGTCGTGACGGTTGCTGCCGTCGTATTCGTGATCTTCCAAGCGTTTGCCAGCGCAGAGGTGTAATCAAATTCCGTCAAATTCGCGCCCATCAAACGAAGGAAATTACCGGAAGGATCGGTAATTTGATCCCACCGCACGGCCCCGCCGCCTCCACCGCCTCCTACTCCGCGAGAAGTGAAGTAGTTCGAACCGTCATGCGTGACCCACACACCCTGATTCTGCGTGAGTGTAAGATTCGACGCTGCTTTGTCGATGTTGAGGCCATTGCGGTTTACGGTCAGTGAAGTCGCATTTACATTTTCGATGAAGATGCCCCAGGGCGAAGCGGGAGGAGAAGCCGGAAGGTTCAAGGTGCAGCTAGAACAATCCATTACGATAATTTTGCCGCTGTCTCCCGCCACTGCCGTGTAGGTCGCAGTTTGGGAGTTGACGCCCGAAACCACCGGCAACGTCGCGCAAACGATTCCGGTCGAAGCGTTGAAGTTCGTCGCCGTGCAACCGGTGGCGTATCCAGCGAGACTCGCGGTGCGAATGGCGAACCAGTTCGGCGTACTGTCTTCGGTGACTGTCGCCCACCAGTTAGGGAAGACGATAATGGAGCTTACCTGTCCGCCGCCATCTGCTGAGATCGTCTGCGTCGTCGGCGCGATAGTTAGATTGCCGGAGCAACCGTTGAAAACGCGGAATGGAAGATTTGAAGCGGTGGTTCCGCTGATTGCGGGAAGCGTGAGAGTTGGTGTCGTGCAGGAAGAAAATATAATGTATCCCGCACGGTCACTGGTCGTAAGCGTGTAGCTTGTGGTCTGCGAATTTACCGGGATTCCCGGCAAGCAATCAGATGGGGGAACGCCAACGCTTGCCACAACGTTGTGGCAAGTTACATAGAGGCTGTTTGCTGTCGCCGGCGCAACGCCAGCAATGCTGTTTGCAGAGCCGGGAGCCGAATAGTACGGCGTAGCATACTGGTTCGCGTTCGCAACGTTCCCGCTTCCACCACTCCCACAGCTCGTACCCAGCGTCTCAGCGTTCGTCCCGTCTACCGTGAACATCTTTGCGCAGCCGTTTGCAATCGTTGTCGTGGATGCGGTGTCGATATTTCCGGAAGTCGTTTGGATCGTCAGCGTGTTTCCGCCGGTTGAGAGGTTGTAGATGATGTGAATTTGGCTCGTTAGCGCCGTGTTAAGCGTGATGGCGAATGAACCGGCATTCGTGTTGGCGAAGACTGTCGCATCGTTTCTTCCAAGCGTCACGCCGCTGGTAAGCGTTCGCTGGCCCATTGACCAGCCGGACATGAACGCATTCGCAGAAGTCGTGCCACTTGAGTTTATGCCTGAAGTGAAAGCCGTATTCGATGACGGTGCGGAGAATGTGCAAGTGAATGAAAATGTATCTACGAAAGTAAGCTGAGAAGCAGGGAGCGCCGTAGTGCAGCTTGGGATATTCGCTTCCGCTCCGCCGCGCCACAATGTCCAGCCAACCGCGCCAGCGGGAAGTGTCGGCCGCGTAATCGTCACGGTCTGCTGTCCGCTCGTTGTTGTTACGGAGCAAGAGGGCCCGAGAAGAGTAAGCCCGCCAAATGGATTGACAGAAAAATTCAGCCGATCTGTCGCAACGATGAAATATTGTATTCCAACCGCTATTGGCACCGAGCCGCCAGCCGAGACAACGCACGAAGCCGGAGCCGCTGGCGTACCCATGAGGTAGCCCATACTTCCGCCGTTTGTTGCTCCGTATGTTCCGCCATCGTTTATCGAGTTCTGCCCGTTGATGCTCTGATTCGGTGTCGCGCCACAGCCAACCGTAAAAATGTTGTTGATGCAGACTGGAGCCGTCGCAGCAGGGCCACCACCGAGAATAGTGGGATTCTGACCTGCACCCTGATTGCCTTCGAGGATGACGCCACCCGTACCGGGGCTTCCGGTGAGTTCAAGAAGCGGCTGATGCAACCCGTTTGTCTGGTCAGCAAAATTGACGCCATTTAACTTATAGACCGCTCCGAATCCTAGAGATGTGCCAACGCCCACAGCCACGCGCAAATGTGGACCGGCATTTGATTCGTGCAGATTCCGCGTGATGTAAATATCGCCGCCGCCCGAGCTTGAGGGGCCGGGTTGATTCGATAGCGGATAGTTGTCTACTTGGTTCGCCGTGCCACCGGCAAAGTTCATTTGGTCTTCGTAAATGCGCCCCGGCATCTGCGTTCCGCTGGCACTCAGATACGTCGAAGCATTTGTAAATTCAGCACAAGGATGAGCCGCCCAGCCTGCAACGTCCGTCATCGCGCAAGTGCCGCGATTGAACCAAAAGTCGAAGCCGCCCTTGAGGACGATGGCCGAAGCGAAATTTCCGCTAAAAGCTACGTCGTTGAATATGAAACCGACGTTGCCGCCTGCGCGCAAATTATGGTCGGAAACGAAACTGCTTTGCCCTGTCTGCGTGGTGACGAGTTTGACCTTGCTAATCGTTACGCCGCCGTTGCCAGCCGTGCCGTTAGCCAGAATCAGCGGGTGGGCAGGGCCGCTCAGTACACCCAACGGGCTGTATTCAAACGAGGTCGAGGATTGCGGGATACCTTCGATTGCAAAAGCTCCTGGGTTTACCCACGGTTGATTGAGCGTTGCGGTTGCGACTTCGAGCCGCACGGTCGAGCCAGTTGAGTTCGTAACCGCTTGGAAGTTCGTCGTCGCGTTGAAGGGGAACGAATTAAACCCGCCTGCTGGAATCACCGGCATCCGAATAACGCCGCCATGCGCTGCAACAGCGGCGGTATAAGCCGCGAGAAGGGCTTGGTCATTCGAGTGTGTCGCCGTCACGCTCGAAACGGTCGTGCCCGCAGCAGCCGCCAGCGTCATTGTCGTTGTGCCACCACCAGAGGATATCGTCGTGGCGAGATAGCCCGCTTGCGCCGCACCCGGCGCGGAGGTTGGAACGTAAGAAGGCTGGCCGGAGACACCTTGTGCGCAATCTTGAAAGTACGGGTCTTGGCCGGGAGAGACACCTACCAGTGTTCCATTCCGATAAATCCATGTCCGCAAAATCACGCTCTCTTGCGTGAGCAGGCCGGAAGGAAACAGTTCGTTGCAGGCTTTGACGGAAAGAGTCCCTGATGCCGATTCCGTGTAATCGGGCAGCCCGTTCGCCAGAATCGTGAAGTGCGTGGCATCGGGCAGCGAGTTGACCACGACAGTGCCATTGACGAGCGAGTTTCCGCCGCCAGTGAAGCCGGAGATTTGTACCTGCGAGTTGACCTGTACATTGCAGTTGGTCGAGCAGGTGAATGTATCTAGGCCGCTGGCGCGAACTACGCCAGTTATAGGAACCGTGTTGACACCAAGCGTGGCCGCGCCGAGAGTCGTTGAACCATTCGAGCCGCAAGCTGTCAGACCGCCAAAATAGTCTTCAAGCACGAAGCAGTACGTGTAAGTGGTCGAACCAGCCGAAACGAAAAGCGGCGTGACGGTTCCCACTGCCGGAGCCGCGGGGAACGAAGCGTTTCTAGTGAGGGGAAGCAGTCCAGCCTTCGGAATGACGATGCCATGCCCATTCTGAAAACTTGTGTTCGTCGCGCAAGTAAGCGTCGTGGAGGCGGAGTTGATGCTACAGGAAGCAGTCAATGGAGCGTTTGAAGGTTCGAAATATCCCCCATAGCGCATGATGTCGAAATAGGGGTTCGGGCCTTTTGAGTTCGTGTCATCGTCAATCGAAAGCGTTGTGCCAACTTCTGAGACTCCTGTTGAGGCGAAAGAACCAGCCGAATTTTTCTGCAACGTGTTTACTGGGTTGCCGGGAGTTCCGCCGCCGCCTCCAGAGCCTCCGCCGATGCCAATCCACAAAGAACCTGTCCATGAATAGAGAATGCGGTTACAGTGCGTAGCGAGTGTGTCAAATGTAAAACCTTGCGGGTTGCTCACGTTGCCGGGGAAGGCAAACGTCCAGCCACCAGCCCCATTCTGGCAAGCATTCAGAATGAATTGCGTGCCTGCACGCCCTGTCGTCGTAAACACCGATGAAGTGACATTCCCACTCAGCGTCATATCGAAAACAGCGGCGCGGGAATTGGAGAACGTTGGAGTCGCTGAAAACGTGACCGGATAATAATCGAAAGCCCCGTCCGGTATGTTTTCGAGTTGGTGCCAGTTCGTGCCGCTGTAGACGAAGGTAATCTTATTCTTCGCAAGCGGCATCGTGCGAAACGCAAAGTCGTCAGTGAAGACGAAATTGCCCGGCCAAATTACTGTGCGGCCACCGGTGGCATCCTGATCGAAGGCGAAGCGCAACAGGTTTCCATTTATTGGCGTCCCTGTGATGGTGATGGCCGTGATGTTGCCTGTGAGGGTTGTGGAGTAGCTGGCGTTGGTCGTGGCCGCGAAGGAAGGCGTAGAAGAGAAAGCAACGGAACTATTCGGCAGTCCTCCAGCGGAAGCGCACGAAGCTCCTACGATGCAAGGCAGAACGACTGTAAATGGCCCATGCGCAACGACGTTTAACCCCGTGACGGTGTATTCATAAGTTCCCGGAGCAGCCCAAAAGGAGAAGTTCCCGAAAGCATCCGTGATGATGGGATTGGATTGGGCAATTGTAAGGGCTTGGTCCTGAAAGATATTCACCGTAGGCGAGCAAGGAACGCCGGGAGAACTAGCAATACAGACAGTAACTTGCGCTCCGCCAACTGGCCTTCCTGTCGAGCCAAGAATGATGGCCTGATAGTTACTTCCCTGCCCATAAGCCAGAGCAGGGAAAAGAAGCGCCAGTGCTAGAAACCATCGTTTCATTGAAATAGCCCCTTGCTGCCGTTTATCTGCAGCTTTTGCTTCTCTGCTATATAAGCGGGGATGTCCGCGTCAGCCATGCCGTTGGGAATTGAAATGTCAGGAATCCCCGGAGTTTTTGCCCAGCGGATGCCCATTGCGTTAGAAATTGTGTAGGGCTTTCCCTCTGAAGAAAAGCTGGTGACTTCTTTCGGGGGATTGAATCCTTCTGGCGGCGTGTAAATCACCTTATTGCCGATTTGCTGGAGCTGTGTGCCAGCGCCCGGTGTCCTGCTTTTCCCCATGCCTACAAGTTCGTTGCGAGGAACGGAACCCATGTACTTCGGATTGATTGGAGAAACGGCTTCGTTCGGTTCCGGCAATTGAATCACGCTGCCGTAAGGAATTTCGCCTTTTGGCGTGAAAGGATTCGTGGCAATCGGTGCAGCCTGTGCTGGCGGAGCGAATGGGTCGCCACGAAACTGCGGAGAAACGCGATTCGGAACGCGATTAAACGGCCCCGGATTTGTCGGCGTGCCGACTTCTCCTTTAGGAATGGCCCAGTCTGGAATCGTGTACTTTTGCAGCATTTCAGGAAGAATCGGTTTGACGCTTCCCGGTATCCCTTGTTCCGCTTGCATCGGAGTTGCGGGCTTTCTTAACGCACCCGCAACGGAATTATTGGCTTCCCTGAGTTTAGTTCCGCCCATTCCGCTGATAAGGCCACCCATAAGGCCACCAACATCTTCTCCGATGTCTGGTGCTCCCATCGCTTCGCCTGCATATCTGCCGAACTTGCTGCCTACTGCCGCTCCAGCAAGTCCCAATCCGGTTGCAATGGGTGCCGCAAGAGCTGGTCCTGTAAGAGGGACGGCGCTCATCAATGCCGTATTCATGGTGGCACTGCGAGGACTTTCTTTTTGCGAACCTCCGGCAGGAAGCACTCCTTTTCCAATCGCATAGGGGTCGTTCGGCACATCGCTTTCTTTTGTGTACCAATCATTCAAACGATTAAGCAAACTAGGCTTTTTCTTAGGTTCATCGTCCCACTGTACTTGGTCCCATAGGACTTGTGGCGTTGTGCTCATTGTTGGGCCACAATCCTTCCGCCCTTAACTACCACGGGCGTTCCATCCGAAAGTTTTCCAGTCGCACCTTCCGGTTTTCCGCCTGCATCGCCAAAATCTTTAGCCGTTTCCCCGCCTACAGGTGCAGTGCCACCAGTAGCCTTATTTCCTCTGCGTTTCTCATCTGCAAAGAACGTGCCCGTACTCTTTCGCGCTTCTCCGATAGCTGCTTTCATCGCTTCGGGTGAGTTTGTAAATCCATTCATCACTGCATCGGCTGCCGTGGCAACGTGCTGCGCGTTTCGCATGGCGTGAGCGCCCACAGAAGCCATGCCCAGATATTCCTTGATGGCTTTTAATTTGGCCTTGTCCGGGTCGCTTGTCCCAATCACGTTAGCGGCTTGCGTCATTCGTCCGGCAATAGGGCCGAACAAATCCGGCCTGCGATTGGCGATTTCCTCTAGTTGGTCGAGGTTCTCATTCATGTTTCGCGCAAGGTCGGCACGGCGCTGCTCATCAGCCGTTGGTTCCTGCGCCTTTACAAGTTGCGCCTGTTTCAATTGCTTGTTCAAATCCGCAATATCGGGGTCAGTCGCTTTGCGGTCACGTGTCTTTAGAACGCTGCGAGCCTTGTCCCTATTCGCAGGGCTATCGGGAAGATTGTGCGCCTGCAAGTAGTCTGAAAGAGCCTTATCCTCTTCCGAAGGAGGCTTGGGCTGTTTGTTGATTACGTTCTTAACTTTCTCAAGAGCCGCCAGCGGGTCAGTGCCTTTGGCAATCTCTGTAGCATAAGCCTGTTCTTCAGGTGTCTTAGGCGGGGGAGTTTCCTTTGTATCGGCTACCTGTTGGCGAATGTCGTTTGCTCGTCCGCGCTCTCTAATCTCTGAACCGATGTTCTGCTGATTAAGTTCAGCCGCCTTCTGTGCTCTGTCCTGATTAATGGCGTCTTCCGTTAGACCATATTGCTTTGTGAGTCCGGCAATCTGTCGTTGTCTTTGATAATCCCCGCTGATGATGCTGCCAAGCTGGGGATTTCTCTGTGACATTAGTGCGCCCAGAACATGCCGAATCGTTCCGCCAACGCCTACTTCCGGTGGGGTGTAAGCTTCTTGTAAACGCGAACTGATGTCTCTGAGTTGCGGTTGGTAGATGTCTCGCGTCACGTTAGGCTGCGCACTGGTATTCGGGTTGAAAGCTGGAGACAAAGAAACTCCGCTCCGCGCATTGGCTGGAGCCGGAGCAGGACGCATGGCATCATCAGGAGCGTTGTTTTCATCGCCTGAATAGCTGGACGTGCCGCTTGTCCACGGGCTGAATGCTCCTGCGAAGGTCTGCGGATTCAGAATTTTCCTAATGGTCGCCATAAGCCCTCAGATGAGAAACTTCGCCACGTCGCCCAATCCTCCCATGAAACCGCCTGAGCCTGAAAATCCAGATAGTCCTTGCATCAACCTGTTCCCACCGGGTTTGCCGTTCTTTATGCCTCCTAGAAACATCTGTCTCGCTCCGGGAGCGTTCGGCTGTTGCTGGCCAGCATCCAAAAAACTAGGCATATCGCCATACTGCGATTGCCCCATGTCGATTCCGTTTTCATCCTGATAGCCTTGCCCCGGCTTGCGCATCGACATTCCAAGAAAAGACATGCTTCCTCCTAGTGCCCCGTCAGCAGCGAACCGAGATTTCCGCCAAGAGAACCGCCAAAGTTACTCATAAACGAATCGCCAAAGCCCGGATGCGCTTTCGTTGTTCCGTACAACTGGTTTGCTTGTCCGACTAGCTGATTCTGGCCTTGATTCAGGCTGTTCAAGAAGCTTGTGTCGATACCGTAGAGTCCGGCAATTCCTTGCAGGCCAAGCATCTTTCTGCGTAGCGTTTCGTCCGCAAAAGACTTCTGATTCTCAAGATTCTGCGAAGCAAGGTCTTTAGAACGTCCGCGAGCAGAAGAATCAAGAAAAGAACTAAACCCCGCAGAATTATTTGTGCGTGCCATGCGCCGAGACGCTGCATCGTTGGCTGAACCGTAGGAGGCATTGATAGACCCCAGTGTGTTCTGATTGATGGAGGATTTTTCCGCATCCGAATAGCCGGAATTGAGCAAGCTCTGAAATCCCGGCATGAGCGAGCCAAACTCAGAACCTCTCTGCCCTGCTGTCGCTCCGGCTTGTGTGCCAAGATTATTCGATTGAGAGGAGATACCCTGCTGCACGCCCTTGCGCGAACCGAGATTCCCGAATGTGGGCCCAAGAAAGCTCACTAGGCACCTCCCAGTAATTTCTTGATGTCGGTGCCTGTTGCCGCTGCCAGTGCTTCAATCACTGTCGTTAAGTCGTTGATGCGCTTCTGAGTCTTTTGCAAGTCGTCATGCACTCCCGGCCATTGCTCTTTTACAGGAGCCAGATTGTTCATCGTCAGGCGCTTAATCACTACTTCAGGCATTGATGCCTCGCACTGGTGCCCAAACTGCCGGAGCTGTCCAGAACTCCACTCCCTGCATACTGAAAAACTGATTGGCCGCGTTGGTCTCAAACTTCCCGCTAAAGCGGTAGCCTTGTTTTTGCACGGTGCGTTCCACGTTCGTATAACCGCGTTGGTTAAGCGTCCATCCGCGAACCTGTGTCACGTTCGTCATGTCGCCACGGTATAAGGTAAGCAGCATACTTCCTGAGCCTACTATATTCCCGCTTATATATCCCACGTTTTGCCGTGCAGCCCCGGAGAAAAACCCCGATTGCCAGAAGGAATCAATGGCGGCTGAATCGTCGTTGTAAATCAGACCCGTCAGGTCAAGTTGATAGATTTTCCCGGTGCCATTCGAATTGCCCATGAAAAGCTGAAGTGTCGTATCTTGCCGCTCGATGAGAACAACGGAGCTTGCCGAAATCGACCACGGGCACCACTTTCTTCCTACGCCTTCCTGCAGTTCCTGAAATCCTTCCGTATAATCAAGCGTCAGAACGCGATTGCAGACGGTTGAAGCGCCGTAGGGCACGGAAACATAGATGCGCTTTCTCTCAGGGTCTACCGCAACACTGACCAAGTGTCCGTATTGCCAGTTGATGTTATTCCATGTCCCCTGAATTTCTTTTGAGAGCTTATTCTGTTCTCCCATCAATCCGCCCGTGAAGTAGTAAAGGCCGGATTCTCCCGCAATCACGGCCCATTCATCACCTTTTCCGACTCCCCGAATGGAAGGTGTCCCTATCTTCGAAGATACTTCCTGGATGGTCCACTGAGAAGGCTCGGAAACGCCATCGTCTTGCGTGACGTAGAGACTCCGCTCTTTGGCCATGTAGAGAAGATTTCTGATTACAAAGCAAGACGTAACTCGCTGTCCATTTTCAGGGGCAGGCTCCAATAAGCCAGTCAGTCCGTTATAGCTTTCCGGGTCTTCCACGCCTGAAGCGCGAATTATCGTGGCCAGCGTTGGCTGATTCGTTGGATAAACTTCAATTTCGTCAATCACTACCGAACTTATTTGGTTGATTCCTACCACGACTTGCACGCTCAAAACCAAATCAGCCGGGATAGAGGAAAGCGGATTGGTCAGCAGGCCGGAAAACGATTTGTAAGCCCCACCAGCCAGAATGTCCTGCAAGGAAGTATATGGAACCAAAAGCCCTGTGCTTGTGTATCCCGTACTTACACTGATGACGTTGATTTGCACGGTTCCATCTGTCAATGCTCCGAGCGAGCCTATCCGCGCTCTGACGGAATAGCTCGTGGCTGGCTGCAATATCGTTGCGCCGAAGCCGTCTTTGTACGCGGACTGATTGATTCTGCCAAAGGCTGTGCCGGTAGCAAGGGGCTGAATCGAATAGGCTTCTCCGGCTACGCCAGTTCCAAAACTCGTTCCTCCATTTCCGAATGTCGGGTCTTGTGTCCAGCCCAACGGATAATCAGGTGAACCGCCCGAAGAAAAATGCCACCCTCCGTCGAAACTCATGTTTATAAAGTTGGGAACCTGATTGAGTTCTCCCCACCAGAAAAGCCGCGAAGAGTAAGCTGTCACGCCAGCGCATGGCCCCAGAACTTGCAGGTCAAAGACACTGTCTATGTTCGTTCCACTCAGGAGCAAAGCATCGGAAAAATCGAAAATGGCAGTAGTGGTCGAGTTGTCGTTTATGACCATATCGCTGAAGGCGATGGTTTGATTCGTTCCGGTCAGGTAAAAAAAACTCCCGGAACTGATTGGCGTAAACGCTACGATGCGAGCCACGGTTCCTACTGGCCCTGTGGGGATATTCGACAAAACGACGCGCTTATTTCCTGTGGCCGTAAAGGATTTAGGCGGAGCAGGTTGCGTGATGTAGCCTTCCCTGTCCACAAACATGACAGTGACCTGATGCACTCCGGCTGTGATGCTTCCTGAAACAGTTGCCGTTCCATTTCCAGAAGCTGCAAGCCCGGAAGTCGCTAAATCTGCCTGAAAATTGGTGAAGTTGGTGCTGGTAAGGAACCTGACTTTCCATGTTCCGTTGTAGCCTCCCACCGTGACACCTGCGATGGTTACAGAAGCGCCTACTTTAACAGGCAGAGGAGAGTTGAGAAAAAACACCGTTCTCCTGTTTTTTACGGTTCCACCGCCAGATGCCGCAAGCCCATAAACAGTTCCAACTACCTGAAAAGTCGTGGAGGTCGCACTGGTGATTGTGAATGTTCCGTTGTAACCCGCTACTCCGACTCCGGTAACGTCCACCGTATCGCCTATTAAATATCCATGCAGTGCAGTCGTGGTGAAAGTAATTACAGCCCCATTTTGTACGGCTCCCGTGGGACCCGCCGCGATGGTTGCATTGGGAATTTGACTCGCCCCGGTAGCTGGTGCCTGAATTGTTGCGGACAAGTTCTCTTCTACGGCGGAAGGAGCCAATCCCGGCCCATTTTTGCTTACTCGGTCAAAATTGTTGTCGTCAAACTGGCGAGGAGCGTCAACGCCGAATTTTCCATCACTGAAGGCCATGTATTCCCGGCCAAAAAGAGAAGTTGAATTACAGAGAGCACCAAGAAGATTCGTTGCGAAAGAAGTTTGTACGCCCGGCGTATTCGAAACATCTTCTTTGTAGAGAGTGCCTATCTGATTTCCATCAATGAAGTAATTCAACGTGCGAATTGCTTGCTGCGTGTTGATGTAGGTTCTAGAATAGGAACACAAGGAAGACCCTACTGCAGGATATACGGAAGTGAGGCCGGGACGTGTTTTCACAAGCCCCGGCAGAAATTCCACATCCTGGCAATTTGGCGACCACCACGCCGGAAGATTCGTGGCATCTGTGAGCGTGTTTAGTCCGCCGAAGTTCTGGATGCGTTGCGGTGTGTGGCCGTCAAATCCCACTCTTACCTCAGTTCGAATTGTGCCGTGAAGCTAATCAGATCGCCTGTAGCCGCAGCAGGATAAGCACCAGCAGCAAGCTCCGCCACCGCGCCAATGAAACACCTGATTTTCCCGTTGGCTTGCGTCGTTCCGGGTACCCATGTGTAATTGTTGAGCGCCTGTGCCGCCGTGCCAATCTGGCTCTCAAACTGAACAGCAAAGGGTACAAGCGAAGACGGGATACCCAATCCTGCAAAGGTCAGCGTGTCGCCGCCCTGCACATAGCTGCCGGATAGTGCAATCGTTCCGTAGACCCAGAGTTGTTTCCCATCGTATTTCTTTTTCGTGATTGTTGCCGCTGCCGCCATTTGCTGCTCCTTTTCTGAGGCGAGATACCTCGACTGCTTTGGCTCACCAAACCCTGCTTGTTCCCCAGAAGCGCGATGACCCGCGCCCTGTGTTGTTCGCCCTGCGTCGGCCCACAAGATAGTTCCTTGCGTGCGCCTGCAGATTGAGCAATTCCTTTATGTCCTCATTGAACATGCCGAGGAAGATGCTGGCGTTCTGCGAGCCTCGTGAGTTCGCAGCCAGAAACGCTGTATAGGTCGCAATCGCATCCTGACAGCCACGGATAGTGAACTGTCCTCCACCATCCGATATATCAGGGAAGGCGACAAAGTACCGGATTCGGCAATCCATTGCGTTAGTGCAACCGGGAAAGTAAATACCGTCTTCAAACCATGCGTAGATTCCGTTAGTCGTTCGCACAGAAGAATCAGGAAAACTTGGAATGATGTTCACCTGCGTCATGGGAACGTAAGCCAAACCGGAGCCATTGATTCTCTCTGACAAGTCTCGCGGAGCCAGAAAATCAACCGGAAGCGGCGGATTTGTCGTATCGAGTAGCTGAGTGGCATTAGCCGCAAGCGTCAGATAAGCCTCGCTCGTCATGGTCTTGCTGCCGTTCTCAGAGAGCCTTGCCTGCACTTTACGGTAGGCTTTGTTGGCAAAAGGTAAGAGAACGGTGTCCGTCGCCCAGTCGCCTTGCACTACCGGCGCAATGATTCCATTTCCGCTAGTGACGTTTGCTCCCGCACTTGTGTAAGTGAAGTGCGTGGCATCAATCACCGCCAGAACAGTTTGCGTTCCGTTGAAGCTCAAGTCCGAAACGCTCTGCACCTGCACGATGTTTCCCTGCTGTAGATTGTGCGGAGAATTGGTGGTCATCGTGACAAGACTGCCTAGCGTGCGAACAGCCCCGGTCGGCGGTATCGTCACCGTGAACGGAATGTCCGCATCGTTCAGCATGGAGCGAGTGAGCTGCAAACACTCACTCGCCATCGGAAACGCCGTTGAGGCTAGAGCGGGAATTAGATGCCTCCTACCGGCCCGTCAATGTCCTGCTCTTCTGGCTTTTCTTTCTTCGGACGACCCGGCCCGCGCTTTGCGACGGTTTCAGGTTCATTCGATTCCTGAACAAGCCCGAATGCCTTCGCTTTTTCAAAGTCCAAAATAGCGTGACAAGACTTGCAGATTGCCACGCCAACATTGATGGTCTCTCCGCAGGCGGGACAGGAAGTCATCGGCGGAGGAGCTACAATCGCCCATTCGCGCTTTAGGCCAAGTTCCGTAACCGCCAGTTTGCAGAAATCGGGAATCTCATCGACCTTGTGCGTCCGCATGAATTCCTTGTCGCCCGCTTCCACAAGTCCCTGCAGCCACTTCAAGCGCATGTTCCGCGCATTCGTGACTTCTGCTTCTGTCGGAATGTGGTCGGGCGCACAGGTGAAACAGCCCTTCTGCGCGAGCTTCTCGTTGCCGAAGTAGTCCGCCACTACCTGCTGGTACGGAACAGGAACGGGAATCTTCTCTGCTTCGTTCTCCGCATAGGTGACATAGACCTTTTTCACGTCCATCTGGTCTTCAATCACGATGGAAGTGAACGGCTTGTCTGGCGGGCAAGCGGGAATTTTCCAGCCCAGTACGTTGTACGTCCTCCGGGGAAGAACAATCGCTTCCGGCGAAGTATTGCAAATCTGAATCGAACCCATCTTTCCTCCTAGCTATATTTTGAGACTTCAAACTCTGTCGGCACGGCAACGTGCAGATTCTTTTCCCATTCGGCCTTGTTCTCAATCTTTTCGAACTTTTCCTCAAGCCTTTGGTCTTTTTCTTTTTCCTGCTGCTCGAAAATGGCTCGTTTTGCTTCTTTCCTGATGCGTTCCGGCAAGTCTCTGTTTCTGACTGCCGTATCCACGATGGCATCGCAAATGGTAGCCGTCAGAGGAACAAACTCTTTTTTCCACGTCACGCCTTTTGAATCGCGGTACTCACGCTCAATGACTTTTACTATTTCGTATTCGCCTTCACGCGGGAATGGACCTAGTGTTTCGACGCGCACGCCGTCAATCCATTCCGTGAACATGGTTTCCCAGACCGCCTCAGAGCCGTAGTTCTCTGGCGGGCAAAGAACTTCTAGGATGTAACGGTCCTTGGCTTCCGGGTATTTGAGACATTCTTTCGTCCCAATCCATTCACCCGTAACGTTGCCGCTATTGTCGAACGTCTTCCACTTACCGCCGATGTGCGTGAAACGGTCACACCCTCGGATGATGCGGAATACAGGCAAGCCATTTTCGGCTCTCCCGCCGCGCTCGGTCACTCGCCGTTCAAGTACTTTTGAGACTGGTGGAATCATATTTTTGTGGGGATGATTCCGGCTCATCCCCTAGGCCGCTAAAGATTAATAGATGCTGCTGGAACCAATCAGCGGCAGACCGAGCGACTTGATGTAGCTAGAGCCTGCGGGGTTTCTGTTGTACATCTGGAGACCAGCCTTCAACCAAAACTGCTCCGTAGCGAGCAAGCCGCCCGGAACCGTCGAGGTATCAATCTTCGGCCAAACGATTTTGTCGCCAATCGTCAGGAAGCCGGTATCGGTGGCCACGATGCGCCCCCAATAGCCGAGGCAGAGGAAATCAATGCGCGTACGGTCCTGATGGATGGACTGCACCACAGGAACGTTCGACATCTTGAGTCCCGACTGGTTGTTGAACATCAGATCGACGTTCTGGTTCCCTGTCGGGTCTTTCCAGATGTTGCTGATGAGCAGTGCAATCGACTCGTAAGAGTCAGCCTGTGCGAAGTGCATGTACGCCGTCAGCTTGGTCATCTCCGTGTTGAAGAAAGTGTCGCCCAAGTTGATGCGGATGCGGTTGAGCGCCCCGCGAATCATTCCCGTGGTGAGCACGGAAGAGTTCGCGTTGACGGAAGGCGTCACAACCTGCGGAACAGTTGCCCGGTTCAGGCCAAGCCAAGTGCCAGAAGTCGCGTCCGACTGGTGGTACTGGATGCCAAACAAGGAAGACTGCGCTGTAAGTGTGCCGGAGAGTCCGCCGATTACCAGCAAGTCCGTGGCGATAGTGCCGCCCGGTGCCGCCGCTACCGTAATCGTGTGGCCAATGCGGTCGATTGCCGTGACTGTGGAAGTGCCTCGGTTGGTGGTGAGCGCCGCGTTGTATACCTGCACGTTCTGGCCAATCAGGACGAGTTCTTCCTTGAATCCGTCTGTGGTCATCGTGAAGGTATTGGTGGACACCGAAGTAATCGTGCCGATTACGCCGTTGCCCGCCGTGTTCATCACCATGTCTAGCCCGGTCTTGAAGTACTTGACCGCCAGACGCATCACTTCGCCCGTTGCCGACTTCACGCCGCGTTCCGCTCCTGTGGTTGCATACTTCGCAAGCAGGGTGTAGCTGAAGCCTGACGTGTAATAGAACGGAGTCAGTGTAGCGGTCTGCCACACCGGCCCGCCCGTATCGCCAACGGAGCCACCGTCCATACTCACCTGCTGGAGAGTGCCGCCGACCGAAACGAGCAACGGAATACGGGTTGCGCGGTTCGAAGCCGGGTCGGCTTCCTGCTTTTCCATGAGGTTGTACAGCGGGGCATCCAATTCCAAAAGTTCGGGGATGCCATCCTTGTAAACAATCAGCTCGCGTTCTAAACCTTGAACGTTTGCCTCAACTGAAGCCATTAAATCTCCTTTTTGGCATCCCCGCTAAAAACTAAACCCGCGCTTTAGGCGGAACGTAGGTACCCGCTTCCAATTGCTTGTAAATATCCTCGCTCGTCAGCTTTCCGTTCTTCGGAACGGCGGCTGCAGCGGAGGATGTCGCTTGCGGACCGGCTCCCACGTCTTTAGTCGTTGCGGCGACTGCCTGTTTTCTCTCTGTCGTCTGCTTGCTCGTCTGCAAGATGGATTTGTTCCACTCGCTTGCTACGTCTCGCGCCACTCGCGGAATGACGATTTTTGCCCGCTTCGTGGCGAAATCAACGATGGCGTTGTGGTCGTAAATCCCCTGCTTGCCCTTTTGTGCGCTCTGACGGTAGTTGTCCATCTGAGCGACAAACTGCGGCTGGGAACTGAGAGCTTCGAGCGTCCCTGAGTAGACCTCTTTGACCATGCGCTTGAGCTGGGCTTCAGAAGCATTGGGAGCGGCCTTTTTAAGGGTGCTCTCAATCTCCGTAACCGTTCGCTCAATCACAGTACTGTCGGTCTGGCTCCAGAACGATTCGAAAGCCTGACTTCCTTCCGCTTGCTCTTTCTCCTGCAGTTTCTTTCGCAACTCTTCCACTTCAGGATTGCTCGCCGGAGACGCGGTTCGTCCCGGTGCAATGCCAAGTGACTGAGCCACGAGCTGCACTGCCTGAGTGAGCGCCTCGTTTTTATCCCGCGCTGCAATCCCGTAGAGATTGTTCAGCACAGGGTCAATGTAACTGGCTGCCTGGTCGCGCCATGCGTTCAGGTCCGTTTTGGCAAGAATCTGCGGCAAGTCAGAAACCAGCTTCGTAAACGCGTGTGGGTCGGACTGTTTAAGGCTTTCGACAAACTGCACAGGGCTTTCGCGGAAAGTCTTGCCAAATTCCCGTGCCTGCTCCGATTCCTCAACCAGTCGTTCCGCATCGGTCAGCGTAGGAACGCGCTCGTGGATTTGCTTGAACTCTTCCCACGCCTGTTCTCCGCGCATCTCGGTGTAGGCTTTGTGCTGTCCAAGTATCTGCCGGAGTTCCGGGTTTTCCTTGAACAAGGGTTTATACTTCGCAAAGTCTCCACTCGTTTCCGGTGCTGTTTCTAGGTCAACTTCAGTTTCTTCCGGTTCCGCGCCTTCTATCGGTTGTTCGGCAGTTTCCTGCCCCGGCACCGCTGCCGGAGGTGTTACAGGCGCTTCTACGCTTGGCGTCGGCGTACCCGGTTCCACAGCCGCACTCGCTGTGCCGCTTTCAATCTTGGCAAACTTCTGCTCAAGAGTGTCTGCAGGTGGTGTTACAACGGTTGTTGCCATTTTTCTCCTTAGAGCTGCGTCATTTAACGCTGACTAGGCGATTTGCTCTATGCTCCCGCTCCTGGACTTCCAGAAGCAGAACTCGGTTTAGGCGGATTCTTCTCCGCTGGCTTCAAATGAGGGGGCGGCAACATGGCTCCAGCGCCTCCGGCATCGGCCATTGGTCCCTGGTCTTGCATCGCCATTGCCGCAACCGCTTGTTGCATCTCCTGTTGTTTCTCCATCATTGCGCAGGCCTTCGAGAACAAATACACGTTGATGTAGCCATCAGGATTTGTCTGCTTCACCTGCAATCCTTTGTCGCTGATGAGCCATGCTTTTGCTGTCGCTGCCGCTACTTTCAAATCGTCAATGTTTGGGTCAGGCGCAATACTAGGAACAGGCTGCGGAGGAGTCGGTTTACCATCAGGTCCAACGCCTGGAGCACCGGGTTGTGGCTGTTCCTGCGAAAGCTGCTGAATATCGAGATTGGTTTTCTTTCTTTGCTGCTCTCCGGGCACTTCCACGTCCGAAATCCCCATCATTCGGAACAAATACTCAAGATTTTCAGGCGTGGCAATCGTCTGCAGGAAAACTGGGTTCGCTCCGTTGAACATATTGAGTAAAAGTGCCCGTACATCGGCCTGCAGAACCGGAAACTGAGCATCTACTTCAGGGAAAGCCACGATATTGCCCTGCATGTCCTCAAGCCGCACGAAATCCGTGTCAAATTCCCCTGTTTGGGACTGCTGGGCGACTTCCATATCCTCAGTGCGGTTATTGGCAAAGCATTTCACTGCTTTTGCATCGACATTCGCCAGAAATTGCTGAAAATTCCGCCAAACCCGTCCGATTCGGCCCATTGCCTGATTTCTCTGAATCGCAATGCCTGCCGCTGTGTCGTTTGAGCCTGTATCTCCGCCAAAAAGAGCCGGATAGTTGCCTGATAGGAACTGAGGAATGGCATTCATCAGCATGTCGATGTACTTCATCATGGCCATCGAAGGCTCTACGGCCTGTGTAAACATGAGTTTCTGGCCAATCACCTGATTCGGTGCCAAAGTTACAGGCGTCACATTTCCCGCCGAGGCTGTTTGTTCGTTCCGCGCCTCAAAGTCCAGTAAGTCAGAAGAAGCAAAGCCTTCCGGTACGCCATTCATGCAGATTTCAAACAGTAGGTTGGTGCAATCATTCAGCTGGTCTTGAATCGGCAGAATCGAACTAATCAGCGTCTCTCGGATCGACCCTTCTCCGGGCATCGTGTGCATACTCTCCCACGCCTCATCCATGCCCTCCGCCTTCGATTCGCAATACTGGCCATTGTAGAAAACAATCTTGACGCCCTTTGGATACATCTGGAGATACTGCGCACGAAGATTCTTGTCGATGATTCGATAAAACGCCTTTGGGCGAATCCACGCCCGTTGAAACGTTCCGAGGCCCTCAAGTGTCACTCCTGAATGTCTGCCTGTGCCAAGATACAAAAGCCTGCGAGCGATACGCTCATACGAAGCCGCTGTCCCTGAATCATCTCCTCCCGTTGCTCCGTTTAACTGGTCTTCTTTCGTCTTTCCGGGCTGGTCGGCGTCCGGCAAATCGCCATAGGTCGCTATAACCACAGCTTTGTCTATATCCGTCAACCAGTCTTTGTAAAGTTCGTCTGCTTGGTCATCCGCATAGGCCGTTCTACGGAGTTGCAGCGCCGGAACCATCGTCACTATCTCTTGCCCTTTGGGAATCTGCGCTGTTCCGACTGTTTGCAGTGCTGTTGCCGTTGGGGGAGGGTTCTCTATGAGCGGCTGCCCACAATCCGGGCACGTTGGCTGCGTTTCTGCCGAGCCTTCCGCTTCATAGCCACAGGATGGGCACGAGACGGTAGACTGCCCGATAGGGACCTCTACCGGAGCGAGGATGTCGCGTTCATCGTACCCAAACTTGTCGCCATCGCTGACATAGCGGATATTTGCCCCAAAATAGCCGTCTGTGCACATGAAATAGCCGCACTCATCCATGCGCTTGGCCCAGTCGTTCTTCCGGTGCAGCTGGTCAACAAACTTCGAGCCGTTCTTGGCCGTAGCCACGTCTTGCGGGTCAGAAGCCTTTTCCGGGTAAAACTGACTGCGCGTATTGTTTTGCGTGATGACACTCGAAAGCGAAAGCCCGGTAGCCTGAAATATGTTTGTCACGTTGCGGAAGTTCTGGCTTACGACATCGTTGGCATCGAAGCCAGCAGGCAGAACGTTTGGCGGATACCATGCGCCTGAATCGTTGTTGTACCACCAATACTGTTCGCCGCGCATGTAAAGCCTGCGCTGTAGAATCAGTTTTACTTCTTCCCTGCGCGGAATGTCGTCTATGCGTTCAAGGTCTACGAGCAATTGCCAAAGTGGATACCAAAATTCGCGCGTAAGATTGTTGGGGTCTGGTTGACCTGGATTTTGTGCCGTCAGCGTTGTGGGGTTAGTCGCCACTAGTTTGGAAACACCCTTCCCGAATAGGTTTTACTCGCCGGAGTCAGGGAGATAACTGCAATGCCGCGCACCGTAACCACGCCAGCAGAAGTTACCGTGCAAGTGGGCAAAAATCCAAGTGCAACCATGTCCGTACCATCAGTTGCCGCAGCCACGCACGGCATTCCGACTTGAGCGCCAGTGACGTTTACGGTCGTTGAGACTGTTGCGCCGATAGCTAGAAGTCCGCCTCCAATCGCGGTGCTCGTAAACACCATAGGCGGAGAAGTGGATTGGTAACTCTGCGCGCGAGCCTCTTGCCGAATCCACCAAAAGCAGAAAATAGCAAGAAATATAACAACCCCAATAAGTTCAGCGATAGTGAATCTATTCCGTCTCATTGGAGACTCGCCTGCCAAGTGCATCCTGCAGCGCTTGGACTTGTCAGAATTGGTTTCAATGCAATAACCGGATGATTCGTCGCGGAAGCTACCGGCGTCGTGAACGTTGCTCCACCGTTGATGGTCTCGCTAACCAGTGAAGTGATTGTCCACGGCGTTGCATTCGTATTCGTAATCATGACCAGCTTCGTCAGGTTCGGGTCTCTGCCTTGACAAGTCTGGATGATGTGCGAAGGGCCAGCCGCCGAACCGCCAAGAACTTCAAAGAGAGTGTCTTGGTCAAGCTCTTGTGCAGCTTGAACGGTTCCTTGTACGGTTATCGGGCCGATATTCGAGCCAGTAGTCGTGTAGGTAATCGTTGTGGCGTTCGCGGTTAGAATGAACCAACACTGTCCGGCAGGGGAATTATAGCCAGCAGGAGTCACGCCCGTTACGACGGCGCACTGTCCAGCAACCCACGGATTTGAACCCATAACTACGCTTGCCGTTTGGCCGGAAGATGTTCCGCTTGTGGTCGCTGTTGCCGCCGTTGAAGTCGTGGTGTAAGTGTTCGCGCCACTGAAATTGCTCGGCCCAAACAAAGCGTTTACTGCCCTGCCGAAATAATAAGCGCCAAAGTTGGTAGCCGAAACCTGCGCCCAGTGGGTATGGTCTGCCTGAAACCACGTGGCCGAAGCGTTTGCCCCATCCGCTCCTAGAAGGGGATTGCTGGCCATGTCAACGAGGTAATCCACCCCGGCACCGGGCGCGTTCAATCGCAACAACGTGTTCCAGTTATTTTTGCAAGTAGAAAGGCCCGACCTGTCCATCATCGAAGTAAATACGAGAGTGGGATTGCTCCAAGGAGCTTGCTTCACACTGCCAGAGAATGCAAAAAGATGCTGTTCGATTTGCGCGGCACTGTTGGCCGCATTGCAATCATTCGTTCCGCCCCATGCAATGACAACGTTTCTTCCGCCCTGTCCACTGATACCCGGTGCGGGATTCTTGATGCGATACATTGGCCAGATTTCGTAATTGGCGTCGGCTGCCATCGCGTTCAATAACTTGCTTGGCTGTCCGTTGTTAGCTACCGGCTCGGTCACGGTCGACCAACCTAAAGCGGAATTCAATACAACTTGCGATTGCCAGCGCGTGGTTAATCCAAAGCCTTCCGTTTCTGAATCTCCCGCGGAAAGAATCATGTCGTTGGCGCTTACTAGGCCAACAAACGGCGCAATGCCTCCACGGTTTGGAATATAGATATTCAGCCAGTTGGCGATGGAAAGAGCTTCCGTCTGCGTGATGACCCGGTTATAAAAAACGGCATAGTAGATTTGTCCCTGCCAGTAGGTTCCGGCAATCCCGCCGAGCTGATAATTTCCAGCTGCTACGCCAGCAGAGGTTCCAGTGGATGCATACAGAGTGGTTTCCTGACCGTTCCAATAGATGTGGTCAGTCGTGTCCATCGTTTCGGTGATGGTGCCGCAGCCGTTGAATGGCCAGTTCGTTTGCGTCTTAATTGCGTTGTTGGCGATGGTTGCAAGACGGCTACCGCCGAAGAGTGTATTGATGGCAGGGTTGTTCGTCACCACCTCTAGTCCGGTCTGCCCGCTACTGCTGGCGATAATCCAGTTGGCCGCTGTCGAGCTAGCTGGATTTTGAAAGCATGCGTAAAACGAATAAGACAGCGCGGAATTGAGCGAAGCGGGAAGAGAGAGCGCGCCGTTTCCATTGACCAGAATACCGCCGCTGCCAGCGATGATGGTCGGAGCCGTACCAACCGTTCCTGTACAATTCCGCCCATTCCCTGAATAATCCACACATGCGCTAGGCGTCTCAGTCGGTAAAAGACGATATTCCGCCATTAGGCCGGAAGTGATAGGGACTGAGTTGATGCCCGGCGTACCCGGAGTGGAATTTTGTGCAGCACTGCCACTAGCTCTAAGCTGCGCCGTTCCCACGCTGTTAATGTTTGTGCTTACGTCCTGTGTTGCGCCAGAAATCGTCACGCCAGCACTTGCAAAGTCTAGTGTCCCATTGCCGGACGGTGGTGGTGTGCCTAGTGCGTGTACGCTGAATATCCAAGTTGTTGAGCCGGGAACGATATTGGCGTTAGGCCAAAGCGCCATTGAGAAGAACCCTGACCCGCTGGTATTCACAGGCCCAACGCAATAAGGAGTTCCAGCATTGGTGTTTACGGGATTGCCGCCAACCGTGGGATTGAGCGTCGAAGGAGAAAGGCACGCCTTCACCGTTGCCGGATAATAGGCCACACCGTTCGGGTCAGTAAGCGTTCCAGAGACAAGCGTTTGCGTCTGCGCGGATGCGGCAGAAGCAAAGAGAAGCAATGCGAGAAATCTTAGTTTGAACATGCCCATAGATTGATTGAACCGGAAGCCGCCGTGTAGTTCACGCGATACAAAGCGCCACAAATAACCGGAGTTACCGCTTTGTTCGTTACCGCGTTCGTTGGGAAGAAGTTTGCGCCGGTAACCGCAATCGCCCATGTCGTGCCGCCATCCAAGCTAATCTCTAGCTGAGCCGTAATAGTTGTAACGGTACCGACTGCTTGAAAGATGGCGCTGAAGTCTCCATTGCCTTTATGCTCAGCAAAGGAGAATACATTTCCGATAACCGGGCCAGTGACGGCTGAATCAATGAGCGCCGCTGTGGCGACTTGCAGGACTTTGTTTGCCATTTAGATTCTAAATCCGCCTTTCTTCTTAGGCTGATATTCTGTTTTTCCGCCTTTGGCTTTTGCTTTCTCGCTGAGCATAATCGCAACAGCCTGCTTTTGGCTCTTAACCTGCGGCCCTTTCTTCGAACCGCTGTGCAGGCTGCCCGATTTCCACTTGCTCATGACCTGGTCGTAGGGCATCTATTTGACCGGAGCTGCAGGCGGGGTAAATACGGTCGGTTCAACCGGCTTCGGTGCTGGCACTACTGGCACCACGCTCACAAATGGCCGAAGGTCAGGCGCTCCATGTCGCCGTTCTTCTCTGGGTTCTGGCCGCGTATCCTTCGCTGCGTTGCGGCGTTCGGGCGGAGCAAATGCATTGATTTCCTTTGAAAACAGCGTGAGGTCAGCCGCACTTACCTTTGCTTCCTTTGGAGTTTTGCCGAGAACTTCCAAAAGCCATTCCCGTGCATCGGTCTGATTGCCCCGATTAACCACGCCAAAAAACCTGTCGAGTAGTTCCTTTGTCAGAATCATGCGCTTCTCCTTTAGCCTCCACCGATTGACTCTGAACCGCCAGGGTCTTGCGTCACTACTTGTCTGGGCACAGGCGAGCTGGGAGTAACTGTAATCACCAGATCGACCTGCGAAGGGTTTGGGTTTGTCGCTACGCCGGTCACAACTGCTCCGGCAAACGAAGCTGCTACCGTGGGATTGATGTCCGCCGACAGGGTCAGCGTCATCGTGCCATCTAGATTCATTCTCACGTTGTCGATGTGCATACTCATGCCTTTAATTCTTTCACCAGTGCCGCCAGAACTTTCTTTGGCGGCAAATCTTTGCGCGGTCTTCCGGGTTTACGCGCTGCCATTTGGTTTGTCCTTTGGCATCGTGAATGCCGATAGCTTCTCTTTGAACTGGCTGGGCAGCATACGGCCATGCGTTCTGGGCAACGGCCTCGCTTCAACTGGAGATAGTGCAGGAAGGCCCTTCTCTGCGATAATTAGGCTTTGCCACTCGCGGAGTTCAGTGCGGGTACGTTCTAGCTCCTGCTCAAGGTAGCAGGTGTAGCGGCTTTTTGTTATCCAGTTCCACGCCACGCGCAAGGATTCACGCATGGAAAACAGTCTAGCACCTTTGTCAAGAGGGTATTTTTTACCTAGCAAATCTCCAGTGCTTCCGCTTTATGGGGAACGTCGTGGGATGCTTTGCACCCTCCGCAATCGCCTTCTCATACTGCACCATCATGTCAGGAGCCGCTTGTTTTACGATTTCCTGCACACGCTCTTTTAGCCTGAGAGAATGAGGCTTGCCAACCACCGTGATGCGCTCCTCGGCAAGCCCATACCGCGCACAGTCTGCCGGGTCATCGCCCACATAGTTCTCGCTGTGGTCCACCTTCAAAACGTCCTCAGAGTTGCGCTGCATGTCTCTCACAAGCGTCGGCAGGCATTCTATGAGCTTTTTGCACTCTCTGCTGATCTTCCACTGTTCTGCTTCGATTAGCTGGTGCATCAATCTCCAGCCTGAGATTCTGGTACCAGGACTGGCATCGGCTGGCGTTGGATAAGCCACATTCGAGGGTAAAGCGTTTGCAATCAACTCCGTAATCGGCCTTCGCGTTTCCTTGGATAGCTTGCCGAATGCATCCCAGCTTAGATAGAAATTCTTGATTGGCTCGCCCTTCGATAGTTCGCCAATCTTGTGCCCTAAAGCCGCTTCACCGAGTCCGATACTCCAGAACTCCCTGTAAGTCGTGACAAAGCCCTCTTCATCCTGTACATGCCAATGAAAACAAGCAGGATGCTCGAATCCCCAGTCACCGCTAATCCAGCGCTTGTGCCACGGTTGGATGATGATGCTTTCGGCTTCAACCGTGTCTTTCTCATAGCGGAAGTTCTGAAAGTACTGCCCTTCAAAGGCTCCCCATTTTCCGTACAGCCAAGCTTCTCTCAAATAAGCGTTGGTCAGTCCAGCCAGCGTTGCACCAAACTGCGTCCGGTTGATAAAGTACTCTCTCCGCTGGTCTTCGTCCCACGAATAGAAATCTTCTTCGTCCAGGCCGTCTTTCTCTAGCTCTGTTCTTGCCCACTCCACGTTATCCCATGCAAACGCCTGAATGAATGCCCACTTGTTGCGGACTTCCTCGCCTCTCAGTTGCCCATCAGGAAACACTCGTTTCAGGTAGTTCAAGCCCTTCGGCGGGATTCCTGCCTCAGAAAGCCCCGGCATGAACGTGTAGACCATCTTTGGCGTGATTGCTCTGTTGCTGGTGCAACGATTCGAACCGGTGAGCTTCTCCAGCTCATCCTGGCTGAACTCCTGCGATTCATCGACCATGATGTCAGCGAACTCAGCCGAATAGAAGTTTGCCATGTCCTTTTCATGCTCTGCCGAGCCAAAGAACAGTTTTGAGCCATTCGGAAAGGCTACTTCCTTGCGCTGTTCATTCCACCAGCCACGTGTAATCGGAAACTCCTCAAACATCTTGATTATGTGCGACTTATAAAGCTCTGGATACGTTCTGCGGAGAATCAGGCCGGTTGTATTTGCGTATTCCAGCCTTCTGAGCAGCATACATCTGCGGCCACCACCAGACTTAGCTCCGCCTCGCGCTCCGCCAAAGCCTATGCGTGTTGTCTGTGAATCGTTCCAGAGTTCTAGTAGGTGGGATTGTTTTGGCTGCAATCGAACGGATATTTCAATTGCCAACGTGCGTCACTTTCACGGATATTTCGCCGCCGTCTTTGCCTGTATGCTCAGTGGTTTGTTTCGGCCTGCCGTACTTCATTTCGAGCATTCTGAGGAGTGCCGTGAGTGAAAGTGCTGCGTCTTTTCCGTTGCGAGTAAGGTGCCTGCAAGTCAGATTGATGAAGCTGTCATTCCATTGGCCTTTTCCCAAAGCCTGCTCAACTTGCTTGACAAAGTACTCCGCAGACTCAACTTTGTTCTGCCCTTTGACCCTACCACCCGTTTTGCGTCCTTTTGCCATCTAACTCAATCTATTTACTCTCTAACTTGTGGCTTGTCAACGTTCTAGTACCTAGCGCCGAACAGCGGGTTGATTCTTTTACGCCTGTCCATCTTCGGCCCGAACTGCCACAGAATCTCATCTCGGATTGGATAATCGTGGATTGGCGCGGAACTCATGGCCACACCACAGAACCGTCTGTTATATTCGTGGTGCAGGGAACTTTCTTAACGATTGAGTTTGTACCGTCAGAATGAATCTTTACACAGTCGCCTTGCTTAACAATCTCCACCGCTGGCCTGCATCCCTTGTCGTCACAAATCCATGTATCGTCAGCGTCGTCCACGCAGGTTTCTCCCGCGCACAGCATTTGACGTTTCTGCGGCACTGGCTGCCCACACCGCGCGTCATGGTCAGCTTTAATCGCTCCCTGCCACCAGCGGTCAGCGGCTCGCTTGCCGTACCGGTAGCAAGCCAAGCAGCTTAGAACCACAAAAAGGAAAATCATAAATCGCTCGGTGATTACAGCACGTTCGCTCATGGCTTACCGCCTCCGATACCTTCGTCATATAATCATCCAAAGTGCCAGCAGGCTAACGATTGCTAGATGACTGTTTCTCATATCTTCTTTTTCCTCACTGCCCACCACACCAGGCCGATGTAGCCCACCATCATTAGCATCAGTCCGAAAAATAGAGCCAGTACGAGCGGGTCCTCGCGCCTCACCGCTTCTTCCTCCGCCGCTGTTTGCCGGTAACTGATTGATTCGATTGGCTTTGCGCTGATTTTAGTCCGCGAATATACGCTCCAAGTCGCAATTCCATTTGCTTCTGGCCTTCTTCGATTGCCTCAAGCCTGTCTGCGATGGCGTGTAATCCCTTGCCGACTAATTCAAATCGTTCGCTCTGCTTGCTCTCCAAGGCGCTTAGGCGCTCCGCAATTTTGGCCACGTTCTCATTTGCTGCTTCTGTGTAACCACGAATGAATTGAACCTCCTTGCCCAACCCTTCAAAGCCTAGTCGAATCTGTTCGCATTCGATTCTGTGCCGCTCACCAGCCAATTCTCTGCTCTTTGCCGCCTCTTCCTGGATGAGCAGTTGATTCGCCTTGAGAATGGCGTAATGGGCCTCGCTGGCTATTCGAATCTGTTCGCTGATGGCCTCTAAAAGCCCGTTCCGGGCCGTAATTGCGTCTCTCATCGCCGCTATCTGTGCTTGTAGGCCGTCTGGCTGCCGGACAACAGGCCGCTCGTAAACTGGATATGCTGGCCGTTCTTTCTCAAATGTTGGCTCTCCGCCGCTCATAAGCTCCTCATGTGCTCCGAGATGAAAGATTTAGCCCGCCCGCGCAAAACCGCCTGTGTAGAGAATCGCAAGACACGATATCCCATCATAATCGCCGCGTTCTGCTTGTCGTTGTCTTTGCCGAACGCCTGGTGTCTGCCGCGAAAATAGCCATCAATCTCAATCCCAATTTTGCTCTCCGGCAAGTAAAAGTCGAAACGCCAAAGTCTCTGCGGATGAAACCTCACTTCCTCTTCGTACTCTAAACCGAGTTCAGAGAGATGCTTGCGGAATAATAGAATATGTTCGCTCTCTACCTTCCTGCCGCCTGCCGCTCGTTTGCTCATGCCGATTTCCTTTGAGCCATGCCGCACCACAGATTCGAATGTGCACCACTGTGGAAGATGAACGAGCGTAACTCTGCGCAATCCCTGAACCATTCGCCTTCAACCCGGTGATGCCCAAATCTCTCATGGAGCATCTGTTCGTGGCTGCGCTTGAGCCAATTATGCTCTCGCAGGATGCCGATTAACTGAATTCTTTGTGAATAGCACCGATGGAATGGGTACTGGGACTGTCCTATTTTTATCGTGTTGTCGCGCGGATGCTGTCCGAAATAGACGTATCCGGGATTCCCTTTGTCTCTCATACATCCACCCGGACGTATTGCTTCTGAATGTCGAAACCCAGTCTTTTCAACATCTTACGGCTTGGCGCAACATCCTCGTTCTTGACCATGTAGATGTACTGCGGCTCAACCTTCCATTTCTTTGCCAGCGCCGATACGCCACCAGCTTCAGCAATGGTCTTGTCAAGCACGTCTAGTACTTCGCTAATCTCTACAGCTGCCATGCCCAGATTGTCTCAAGGAAACTATTTTATGTCAAGTTAAATTTTTTACTTGACAAGGTTTCCGGCTTTTGCTACATTGGGCTTGTAAAGGAGATACGCCATGACAAAAACTGAACGCCAGCTTAAGAGCGCAGCGAATAAGATGCAGGATTTAGCCGTGCTTCTCAGGAACATCGAATACTCGCCAGTCCTGCCAATTCTCTCCCAAGTGGAAGGGGCGCAACTGGCACTGGCTAATGTTCGCACGCGCCTTGCTGGAATCGGAACTACAGTTGACCTTGTTGCTGAATGCGGAGAAGAAATGGCTAACGGGCCGTATCGCGCCGCAAATCGGAAAGCGAGCTGAAATGCGGTGGGATGAACACGACGAAGCGGAGATGCTGCATGTTGAGGGTGCCCGTGCGCAAGCCGATGCCGAAGCAGAAGCCGCAGAAGCGGAAGCATCGGGAGTATTTGCAATCCAGAAGCTCGCAGAGCATAACGCCGAATTGGTCTTGCAGCTAGGTATCTTGGTGGCGTGGGCCGAGGGATTCGCAGTCAAGTACTGCCGATGCGAGAATAACGGCGATTACTGCGAGTTTCACTCAATGTTAGCGGATGCGAAAAAGGCTTTGCAGTAGCAGCTAGTCAGGGCCAGCAGACGAGGAGAGCATGAAAATTCACGCGCCATTCGCAACTAGGCTTTACCGCACAACGAAAGGCTTTCGCTTCTTTCATATTTGCGGCTGGTGCGCGGATGGATTCAGGCAGTGCTGGGGCTATCCAGCGTGGTTCAAAGTAGCACGGTAGGGCAGACGAGGAGAGGAAAAATGAAAATCAAAGCGCCATTCCAAATTGCCTATCACTCACCGAAGTTGCGGAAGGGTGCGATTGTTTTCTGCTATCGGCTCTCGAAGTATTTCGGCGATTGGGGCTATTGGTATCGGGACACTTACGGGGCTGATATTGACTTTGCCTCAGCTTGGACTTTGCGGTAGCCCCAGCAGACGAGGAGAGGAAAATGAGTAACGAAATAGCAGCAGTGAGAGCAAGAATTGCCGAACGGGAGGCCAAACTTTCCGCCGATTACGACGAGCTTCAGAGACTACAGGCTGAAAATGCAGGAATCTCTGTGGGCGAAATCGTAGTGGATGGCACGGGCATTGTATGGAAGGTTAGCAAGTTTTCTTTCATAGATGACTCTTGCAGCATCTACGGCAAAAAGCAGCTGAAGAATGGCCAGTTTAGTGGTATGTCGCACTACGTCGGAATTCTCGGCTACAACGTCAAGAAGCAGGCAGCATAGCCCCAGTAGAAGGGGTACGGAGAGAGAAAAATGAGCACAAAACCGATTAGCCAAATGGATAGTTACGAAAAGACAGTTTTTACGCTGGAGAAACTTTCCTCCGAGAACGCCGCCCTCAAAGCACGCGTGGCGGAGCTGGAACAAGCATTGCTTGATGCGGGCGCGTCTCTTACCGACTTGCATGCCAAACAGCAAATTCGGAAGGCGCTAGGAGCCACAAAGTGAGCATGAATCTTGAAGAAAAGGACCACAAGGCAATGAACATCCAAACCAAATACGACCCACCGCCGATTCCGCTTCGCGCTTCGGATTGGTCTGCGTGGGACGATGCGACCTACGAGCCAGGTTGCGCGATTGGTTGGGGCAGTACGGAAGCTGAAGCAATTGATAACCTGCTGGAGCAACTACAATGACGCTCGAACAACTTGCCATTGCCGAACAGAACGCTTGGCTCCGCTATCAGGAAGCGCAGAAAGTGGCCGATCGGCTCAATGCCGAGTGGAGCGTGGCCTTCTCTGCCTACCGCGAAGAGTTCAACGCATCGCCTATTACAGCCTGCGATTGGTTGAGGCGTGAGGGCATCTCTATGTTTGGAGAGGCCAACTGATGGAAGACATGCACAGCTTTTGGGGGCTTGACCGCGATGTGCCGGACGAAGAGGAATCTCTGGCCGACCAGCTAGCAGCAGAAGCGCAGCTTGAGGACGAAGCCGATGCCCTTGAAAATAGAGATTAACGCGGCAGGTAAATTCATCATCGTCCGCGAGCGCAAGTACGAAAACGATTTGGCTTTCACTATGTTCGTGGATGCCACTAAAACTTCTTGGACTTCTAAGGGATTCTTTGCGCAGCAGTTCGCTAGCAGGGAAGGCGCACAAGAAGCATTGGATGAGATTAAGCGCCGCAATAAGATTCGCAGAAAGCAGGCCGCTGAGAACTTGGAGGAGAAATGAAAGACGATTCTTTTTGCCGAGGCTGCCGAAATGACTTTTACAACGGGCGCAATAATATCGGCATCAGCAAGTGCTGGAGCCTCAAGAGTGCGAAGAAAGTTCTGCGCTGGCGGCAAGCGTGGTGGACGCAAACAGACGCGCCGGGAGCTTTGGTGCAGGTCAAAACGTTCGATTGCCATTACGAAACTGGCCGCTTTGCTTTCCTAAAAGAGTTGCCGTCCTGTGCGGTAAATCCGGTTTATTTGAAGCACAAGAAAAAGGAGTCAGCAGCATGAGCGACCAGCCAGCAGCAACGCCAGAGCAGCCCAAACACCGCTTTTCAAACCGCGAGGAAGTGCGAAAGGAAGTACTGGAAATGGTCGCTAAACAACCAGCTCCGCCTACTTTGCCACTAAGTCTTGCACAGAAAATCCTGAAAATCGGAAAAGCTGCCGGGGTAGTAAAGAAAAAGGGCAAGTTTGGCTCAGAGATGGGCGGTTCCAGCTATCTGCGAATCGAAGATGCTGTCATGGCCGTGGGCAAACTGATGGCCGATGAAGGGCTTATTCTCACGCCGACGCTAGCCAAAAGGCCCGATGGCACCTACTATTTTGATAATCAACCGCACCAGCCGAAGGGCTATATTTCCAGCGTCGTAATGGATTGGACGCTCGAAGACGTGGAGACCAAAGAAAGCCGCACCTATTCAATTCCCGGCGCTGGATACGATGGCACTGATAAAGGGGTCTACAAAGCCGAAACTGGCTCGCGCAAGTACGCCATAATTAACATCTTCAACCTGCCTGTAGGGAATGATGTGGAAGCGAATAGCGCCTCTGTGGAGCGCGAACTCGCAAAGGCAGCCCAGCAGGACATAGTGGGCAAGAAAATCGCTCAGGCAGCCGCCAAAGGCCAGCAATCGGCCATTGACGTACTGTCTCAAGAGGTTCCATCTAACCAAATTAGGATTGGGCGCCCCGAAGAGTACAATGGCCACTTCATCAAGGTTTCAGGGTTTCTCGCTCCCCAACTTCAGCAGTACTTTAGCGACACAGCGGCTAAGCACTTCCCGGCAAAGGGCGGGATGCAATCGTACTGGCGATTGGCCGAGGAGTATGAAACTGGCCTTGTTAAGATTTGCGAGAAACTGGGCATAGAAGTCGAGGGCTAAATGGAGAAGGTCAAGGACGTTTTCGAGCACTGCAAGTGGCTCATCGAGAAGGGCCGGGGCGAGGAGCCGGGGAAGCTTTTCATGCCCAAAGTCGAAGCCCAACGCCGCAAGCAGAACAAAGAGCAATCGAAGCGCGTTGTCTTTGTCACTGAGCCGGAAACGTACTCTGCTTGGCACACCCAGAAGGACCGCTATGTGGAGATTTGCGGCGGGAATCCCAGTATTGCTTATCAGGTGATGCTTCAGATTCTAGGGGCTATCAGCACGGAAGCGATTGAGGCCATGTACCGAGACGAGCAGCAGGAGGATCACAATGAGCAATGAAAGCCAAAGATTCCGCCTATTGCGTCACTTGCAGTCTGGCCGATGGCGAAGCATGGTTTCATGTATCGCTGCCATGCGGGGCTACAGGCTGTCTGGCAGGGTGTTTGAGCTTAGAAGGCAGGGCTTCAGGATTGACGTGCGGGTGCACAGAGGCAAGCCTACTGTTTCTGAGTATCGGCTGGTGCGCTAGTGCTGGAGAACAGGCGAGACCCGGAAGCCACGACGAAAGCTAAGTTCCATAGCGTCAAGAGCTTCGTTTCGTTCCGGGGCCATGTTTATCTCTACGGCTTGCAAGACCACCTGAACATGAGGCAAAGAATCTACGAACGAGCCAAGGGCATGTGTCAGGTCTGCCCTAAGCCTCACTTTGTGGATTGGGACGCGGGGCACTGGCACCATGCGCAAAAGACTTTTGGCGGGAAACGCTGCGACGGCCTATGCTGTGGAGTTTGGGCCTGCGCTGGCGGGCACGTCAAAGAGCATGGACGAACGATTCACTGGAGCGACCGATGAAAGCCAAGAATAACCCGGAAGCAAGGGCCAAAGTTACGTTTATCCTGAATCTGCTGCGCAAGGTGAAGTGCGAGAACTTTTCCGTGCCTGACCAGCGCGAGTTCCAGCGATATATCAGGCCGGTGAAGCCGTGAATGAAACTATCCGCCAGTTGGCAGCCGATGGCATGCTGCGCGGCTCCTACGTCTCTGCTGAGGAAACTGAGCTAGAGAGTCCCCTACAGCTAATTCTGTGGTTAGCGAATCAGCAGGTCTTGCGAAACAACCGCTTGGAAGTGGCGCAGGCAGCTACGGAGGAATTGGGATGAAACTTTCTAAGATGAAAGTGACAAAACTTCGTCGTAAACGAAATAAGGAAACTCATCTTTTGCCTTGCCGCTATGTTTCTATGCGCGAATGCCCGAAAGAGCCTTGCCCGAATCAGCAGAGATGCCGCTTTGAATGGCTGGAACGATAATGGACAGGAAATTATGCCCACGATGCCAGTGCTGCGAGCTTATCACAGAAGAGTGCGAGCAATGCGAGGAAGGGCTGGACGGCCACGATTGCGGCGAGGACTGCTGTTGCTGCGCAGACCCTGAGCCGAATCTTCGCTGTCAGTTTTGCGGTGGGCGAGGATACTTTGAGGTCTGCTTGGGCCAATGCAACGCGGAAGGCAAGCACGGCTAGGCCAGCAGCCGGTCAAGTCGGGGGAGCGCCGCTGGAACACCGAGCTTTCGCATTTGTTGGGTGGCGACCGCATCAAACAGTTTTGCTTTACTTTCGGGATTGACAAACCTAGCGTTAGGTTGTAGAATGGTTTTAGAAAGTGAGGCACGCAAATGACAAACGAACACACAGCCAAAGCCAAGCACTTCCGCAAAAGGCTTTCTGCTTATGGTATCTCTGCTCGTTGCCGCGCCTTCACGTCTTGCGGCGTCAAATATGTTCAGATCAATGTTCCGGCTTACGAAACCGAGTTCACCGACCAAGAGCAGGGACAAATCCTGATTATTGCCAAAACTATCGGCCTGACGCTCTCTCGCGGTATGGAAATCAATCTTGACCAGCGTACCTATTCCAAGTGCGCGGATTTCGTGCTGGCATGAAAATCACTCGCCTAATTCCATTGGGTGTATGTGGGAATGGAGACCATGCCTGTACTTTGCGAGGTTTCTGTGTGAATCCGAACTGTACAGACTGGCAGGAAGCTCTTACGTTGGCGAAACTGTTCCACGAAACATATGAGCGTCTTGCACCTGAATATGGATACGAAACGAGAGTGGAATCGCGCGTTCCGTGGCATGAACTTCCGAGCGGGAATCAGCAGTTGATGATAGCTGTGTGCGGGACAATTAGGCGATGTGCCAAAGTATAAACAACGGCAATACTTGGGTTTGCGGGAGGGATTGGACCATCATGTTGAACATTTGTAGAGCGTGTTACGGAAAAAACGATTTAACGTGTACCAAAAAGAAGGGGCACAAAGGGAAACATGGAAAGGCAAAGCCGTTCGGTCCCGATTGGGTGAATGGCAAAATCGAAGAAAATGAGCGCGGATTTGGGAGAAAGTCTTGAGCGATTGTAATCATCCAATGTGCGACATTTGCATGCGTCGGAGTTGTCGCAAATACGTTGGCTCTCTCCAGCAATTCGGCACTGTGCAGGCATGCAAACCATGCATTCATGCAGCCGTATTATGGGCTTACACATGCGCTACCAAATGGGGCGGTGAAGCGTCGAGAGATTTCTGTGGCTATAAAGAGAAAATAGAATCTAAAAATGGCTAGCTTCTTCGTATTGATGACCAAACTTGCTGAACTGAAAGACCGGAGAGATAAGCCGATGAAACTAGACTTTGAACAACGCCAAAAAGCCAGAAAAATGCTTTTCTGGATAGTTGACGACCCTGAACAGGCTGCATTTGAGATTGTGGGTTTGCAAGCACGCATAGCGGAACTGGAAGCGGTAATTGACTTAGGCATAGGTTTTTGTGTCGCCTTTCGTGAGGATGTACCGGACTGGCAGAGATTCCCGGAAGTCGGTATTTTGTTCTCTAAGTTGACCGCTGTTAAAGAAACTCGCATATGAAAAAAAATGCCGCTGCCGTAGCACTCGGCAAAATCAAGACTCCCAAGAAGGCAAGATCGTCGCGCAAAAACGGAAAATTGGGCGGGCGGCCTAAAAAATCTACTTGACGCCGCTTTGAAGATTTTCATAAGATGCCGTTACGAATTCGTGGGGCTGGGCTGTTGGCAGATTGTCTTCGCCGATACTCACCAGCACTCGGCCCTTCTAATTCGAGAAAGAGTATCGGCGAAATCCTTGCTTTTATCTGCCAATTTACTTTCGGCTCGCATCTGGCGCGAGTTAGCTTTCCATCTGTATGCTGCGATTGGACATCGGGAGTGGAGATTTGGGCTCTGGTGGTCTCGCCTTCAAACCGGTCTCTCCACAAATGTCATCGCGCCGAGCATGAACCCGCTACAGCTCGCCTTAAAACAGCGTTACCACAAAGTTGGTTTCAAATCTCTTCCGGCGACTTGCATACCACCACGGACGCATGCAAGCGGGCGAGAGAAACGCGTGCGGCGGCCAGAGTTACACAGAACTTTCGAGGTTGCCTTGCTAGACCTCGCTGCTGATTACTGCTAGACATTTGAGTTGGTTGTGGTTTAGAACCAACGGCAAAAGCAGAATCAAAGGCGTAAGAGGGACCGGGAAAGAAAGGCGTCCTTTCGTTTGAAAGCGGGCGCGGGAGCAGCAGGAAAGTGGTAGGGGGCACAACTGGAGGAGAGAATGAGGAACAGCGTTTGGGTCGCCAGTGTAGTTTATTTGCCAGCGGATAAGCCTGTATGGAAATTTCTGATGGCGTTTCGTACTTTCAAAGAAGCGGATGAGTGGATTCGTAGCGATTATCCGAAAGGGCCGCGCGGAAGGAAAATAAATTGCAAGAAGAGAATTCAAAAGTTTGTACGCTCTGCCTGAGAAGCCCATGCCTGTGTGCAGAGTACCCCGGCTTGCAGATTGATGATGAGACGCTGATTGACTTCGCGGAGACGTGCAGCAACAAAGGCTTGCGCTTAAAGGCAGAATTAATTTTGGGGCGGCGGGGCGAGAAGAGCGGGGCGCACGATTTCCTGAAATAACGCTTGACAACATCATGTAGGCAGAGTAGAAAGGCATCATGGACTACGCGGAGTTTGTAAAACACACGGTTTACTGCCTGAAATGCTCTTTTAGGTGGTTGCCGCGAACGCCAAAGCCGAAACGCTGCCCTCGGTGCGGAAGCTATTCTTGGCAAATCCGGGCCGCACGCCGCCAGCAAAAGGAGAGCGCGAAACAATGAAGCCGCCCAAAATCAAAAAGGTTCCATGCGACCTGAAGCCGCACAAGCTCAGCGAAGTGGCTTGGTATTATCGCGATAAAACCTACTTCGACGTGTATGTCCACTCAGCAGCGGGAACGATTATCAACTTCCGTATTCCTTACCGGATGGTGCTCAAGTGACGCTCTCTAGGCGCTATGAAGGGCCGCACCTCGACCATCCGTCACGCCATGATGTGGAAGTAGCTTTGCAGGCGCTGGACATCGAAGACGAGCGAGAGAAGGCACTTATTCGCTCTTTTTGGGCCAGAGAGCGTCTGGGACTGCGTTTAAAAGTGGCATTGCTGCGCTTCAGGGCGATTATGAGCAAGAATCGGCTCTACATTGGGCCTGTGGGCCTAAACCTCTGGTATCCCTTCAAGGTGCTGGCCGCAATCGCTTTTGTGCTGGCGGTGCTTTGGTTTGCAGCGGCATTCGATTAGCGATGAACGAACATGGTGGATTTAGGGGCGGGAAAATGAAAGCTGACGATGCATTCGTCATGTTGCTCATGTTGGTGTTCATAATCTGCTTGGCTTCGGATTTAGGACTTGAACGCAGAATTAAGAAGTTGGAAAAGGAGCGCAAGCCATGAAGGAACGCACAAGGGATTTGATAGTCACGGCCTTAATGGCAGGCTCGTTCAGTGCCGCTATTGGCTGGCATTACGGCAAGCAATTCGAGCGGCGCTACTGGCAGGCGCATCAGCTGAAGTATTCCGCCGTGCCGGTATTAGACCCTCACGAAGTAGTAGAGCTTTCTGCAGCGAAGAAGGCGGAATACACAATCACATTCCCAAATTTACCGAAAGAGTTGTGTGGCTACAGCGTTGAAAGGAAATCTCCGGCTGCTTTTGTATTCAAGCCGCAGGTGAAGTGCGAGCAGCAGCTATCAGAGGTAAGTTGTGCTGACGATTTTGAGTCATGGCCAGCGGTCGAGGAGCCTGACGGCAGCTATACCTGCTACGCGAAAGGCAAGATTCGGCCGAGAATAGTTAGGCGACAGCCATGAAGGAACATAGTGGATTTAGGGCGGGAAAATGAGCGAGGATTTGCGTTCGGTTGCATCGGTCACAGTGATTGAAGTCTGGGATAAGCGAGATGGGCACAATATCTCACGTAGAATCGAATACCCATCCGGCAAGGTCGAGTGGTTGGAGCCTTATTCGCCGGATTATAGGCCGCACTACTTTTTTGAAGCAATGAAGAAGGAGACTAACTGTGACAATTCTTGACTCCATCAAGGCCATGCCGACAATAGCGGACGCGAATGGGCAGCCGTGCGTGTCTCAGGCGGCGGTACTCGCGCTGATTGAAAGTAAAGCAGTGGAATGGCGAGCAAGGGTAGCCTTGTTGGATGAAGTAGAACAGAAGGCTCTCGATTTGGGCTTTGAGAAAACGGCGGACATGATTGGCTGCATTTCGTTTGAGCTTACAGAGCGTGCAGCAGAACTAGCAGGTGAGCGGCTATCAGCCGAGAGGGGGCCAAAATGACAAGGTCTGGGTATAGCGACGATTGCGAACAATGGAGCTTGATTCGCTGGCGCGGTGCTGTTGCGAGTTCTTTGCGCGGCGAGCGAGGGCAAGCATTTCTGCGCGAGATGATTGAGGCGCTCGATGCTCTGCCTGAAAAGGCCCTAGTAGAAAATGCTCTGGAGAAAGACGGCGAAGTTTGCGCGATGGGCGCGGTGGGATTGAAACGCGGGATAGACATGTCGAAAGTTGACCCAGAAGACCGCGAGCAAGTTGCCGAAACATTCGGAATTAGCCCCGCGATGGCGGCGCAGCACCACGGATTCTAGGTGAGCTGGTTGGCAGCGATGCTTTCGGTCTAGCGGTAACGCATAGCATCAGGAGATGCTCGATACATCGGCGACGGGCAGTACGGCTATAGGGGCTGGACGGGGAATTGCTAACCCAAGTCGGCTTACCGGCAATTAGGCTGTTCCGGCAAGATGCGTGATTCGAGAACATCGCTGCGAGCCAGTTTGCACAGGCAGGGGAATGAGGAGGAGCGGACGATGAGCAAATTTCCGGGTATCGGGGTAATGATTCAATCGCTCGGCGGGAACGAAGAGACTGTGAAAGCAGTCAAAGCCTCGCTTGGCAAGAAAATATCAGCTATCAAGCTGGAGAACGATTGCCTGTCGTTGACGTTCAAGGACAACACAGT
>Ga0247679_1000053_pt1 | contig 46273 bp, 56 predicted proteins | sample CNK20_metaG_FD_182797 | JGI IMG/M metagenome (GOLD analysis project Ga0247679, IMG submission 182797) | Soil microbial communities from Purdue University Martell Research Forest, Indiana, United States - CNK20 | ecosystem: Environmental > Terrestrial > Soil > Temperate forest > Bulk soil...
CTCGCGTTGAACGTCGCTTGGTCGTTGAATACAGCGGCCCCGTTCGCTGTGAGCAAGCCGCCCGCGGTGATGGTGCCAGCGGTGTCGATGCCGGTGACGACGTTGAGTCCGGCGTTGATGAGCACGTGGCCCTCGAACACCGCAGAGACGCTGGGAGCGGGCGTCGTGACATGCAGCGTTTGGGCATTGAGGCTTGTGAAGCCAGCCACCGTCCAAGCGCTGTCCGCCCACGTCGCAGCCGTGGCAGCGTGCCAGAGAAGCTCAAGCACGCCGCTTGTGCCGTTGTTGACGAGTGCGATCGCCGACGCGCTCGCGCTCGTCACTTCGCAGACCCAGCTTGAGCCGCCCCACGTGGCGTTGTGCGTGAACATGAGCCGGCGCGTCGCGGTGTTGCCGGCGTAGACGTTGACGTGCTGGGTCGCGTTGACGAGCACGCGTTGCACCAAGCGATACCCGCTTGCCGGCGGCGCCGTCGTGACGTCGAGCAACGGCGCGAACATGTCAGTATTGGCAAAGTTGAGTTTGAGGTCGGGCGTCGGCGAGCCGTTCGACGCGTCGGCGAGAAACTGCAGCCATGCGCCGGCCGAGTTTTGCAACCAGTTGAGCCACTCCGCGGGCGGTCTCTCGTTGACGGTCCAACCGGCCGCCTTTTTGCCGGCGCCGGGCTCGACGTTCGTGCCGGAGGTCGACCAACTAGGGATGGCAATCGTGGGGCGCGTAGACATGTCTAGGTGTTCTCTTCGGTGAGTAGAGGGTCCGTTGGCAATGCACGCACATAGCCGTGCGCCGCAATGGCCGCTTCGAGCTCTTCGTCGGTCATTTCGGCCGGGGCTTTCGTGACGCGCAGTTGTTGCTTGGCGCCGTATCTCTTCGGAAAACGACGCTCGAGCCACCACGCGTTCGCTTTCCAATTGTCCGCGGCGGCCGTCGCGATGAACTGCACGGCGGTGGCTTCCGCGCGTGCGACAGCGATCGCCAAGTCTTGGTCGAAGGTGGCGAAGGGCTCTTCGCCGTGCTTGCCGCGCTCGCGCCAGTCGTAGAGCGTGCGCGCGCCAATGCCTTCGAGCTGGCAAGCGGTGCGGATGGGCACGCGCACGGCGACGAGCGCGCAGACGCGCTCATGCAGCGCGGGAGTGTACAGGCTCGGTCGACCGCCGACGTTCGGGGCCGGTGGCAACGCCGGCGGGTCGGGATGTTTCCGCACTCGCGGTGGGCGCCTACGCGCGCGCGATGGTGCGGAAACCCGTGTCGCCGTTGTCTTGCGCTTGCGTTTCTTCGTGGTCTTTTTGGGTGACTTAGGTGGCATTGGCGAGCCCTCCGGTGCCGCGGCGCTCGCGGCGCATACGGCAGCGGTTACAACGTGCCGAGCGGCGCTGTCGCCACGCCGACGCGGCGATCAAGCGCTCGGCGCCACAGCGGCACCGGATGCGCATGCACGTCTCGCGCTCGCCGTTGGAGCGCCGTCGCGTGCTCGTTTGGATGATCACCCAATCGCGCTCGAGCGGGTCGACGAGCGGGGGGGCGCGGTGCGTGACAACGCAGTGCTCGCACAAGCCGCCCCATCGACGCAACGGCGGCAGCTCGCGCGCGCATGCGCGGCAGTGCGTCGGCGTCGCTGGTATCGGCTTGAGCGCGAGCATGGGAGCTATGAGCGTGTGCCCCCCGTCGTGGGTCGAAGCAGCTTCGAGCTGTCGATGATGTCGCAGCGCAGCGCCGATTGCAGCTCGACGCTCGAGCGAGCGACGTAACCGAAGCAGATGGCGGCGGCGGCGTCGGGCCCGATGTCGGCGAGCCCGATCGCGGGTTGATGCTGGTGCACGATGCGTTGTGCCGTGAGCTGCTCGAGCCGCCGAGCGGCGTCACGCGGCATCTTGCCAGACCCGAAGAGATGCCGGCGCCATTCGCCGGCCTGGACGTCGAGGCAAGCCCGGATCGGTTCGCCGTGCGCGCGCCAAGTGTCGCGCCATAGCGCGGCGCTGGTCGCGAGCGAGACAATCGTTTGCAGCGCTCCGCCGAATGGCGTTTCGACCGCGATGGCGGCGCGAAGCGTCGCGGCTTCGGCCGTGCGTAGCGCCGTAGCGATCACGTGGTCGCGCTGGTGTGCGATGTTTGCCGCGCACTCCCCATAGGCGACGAGTGTGCCGCGGTCGTAGAGAGCCCAGCCGCTCTTGCGCGCCGAGTCGATGGCGAGCACGACGGCTCGAAGCGGTCGCAGAGTGACAGCGATGGGAGCGCGGCGAGTGCGGCCGAAGCGCAGCACACGCCACTTCGTGCGCCCTTCCCTGCTCGGTCGTAGCGGCGGCGTCGGCGGTGGCTTGCTCGTCATAGCGTGGCGCTCCGTGGTTGTGTGGGGCTCGGCGGCGGCGGTGCGAGGAAGCAGCCGCACTTCGATCGCTTCGAGAAGCTCCCGCGCGCGTCGATGCGCCAGACCGTAACAGGCAGAGGTCGACCGCACCGCTCGCACCGGCCGTCGATGCAAGCGCACTCGTGGTCGACACGCATGTGCACGCGCACACCGCGAAGCAGGCAACGCGGGCAAAGTCTCACGGTGCCGCCTTGCGCATGTCGCCGGTAGGGATTGCGACCAAGTCGGCCGATTCGACGAAGAGACTACCCAGCGGCGGCGACGGGTAGCGTCGCGCGAAGAGCTGGTCGGACATGCGCGTTGTGAGGATCGTGCGGCGGTGCGTGCGGTGCGCGAGCATGTCGAGCAGTGCGTCGGCCATGTCGCCGGCGCGGTCGGGTCGCTCGTCTCCGATGCCGTCGAGCACGAGAAGCTTCGACGTCTGCAAGACTGCGCGGCGCTGCAAGGTCTCGCCGAAGCTGCCGACGTAGCACTCGAGCAGTGTGCGGCCGGATGCCCAGCGGGCGCCGGTCGTCTGCGCGAGCACGGCGGCAGCGGCGACCGACTTGCCCGACCCGGTGACGCCGTGCAGCACGAGGATCGGCCGAGACGGCAGCGTGCCGGGCTCGCGCGGCACTGGTGACCCGGGCGCGCTGTCGCGCCATAGCAGCGCGGCTTCGAGCGCGAAGGTGGTGCACAGGGTGCCGCGTTCGATGGCGTGCAGCATGGCGGGCGTAATCGGCAGCGGATGGCCGGCGCGCTCGAGCGCTTCCTTGCGTGCGGCGCGCTCGAGCTGCATGGCGTCGGCGAGCTCGGCTTCGGTCTGCTTGCCGTTCGCACCGTTGGCGATGAATGCCCGTTGCAAGCGCGCGAGCACGGTCGCAAGGCGTTCGCCGCCGGGCTCGGTCATGACGCACCCCGGGCGCCGTCGGCGCGTGCTGTGAGCCAGCTGGGCTGATTGGCGGCGGCCGAGCGCTCGAGCTCGGCGCGCGTCTGCTCGAGCTCGGCCTGCGTCTCGCCGGGTCGCGGCGGCGGCGCCGAGCCCCGAAGCCTTGGCGGGTTGCCGCTCAGGTAGTGAGCCCAGTGGTCCATCACATGCGACGGTGTGAACCAGTAGGCGGGTTCAGATAGGCCAGTGAGCACGGTGCGAGCGCACGCCGCGACCCGGTCGCGCTCGGCGGCCGGTGCCGCTCCCATGTACCGGTACGCTTCGAAGTGCTTCGAGCTCCGGGTCGGCGTCGGCGCGCTGAGTGTGCACGTTGACCATAAGAGCTCGTGATACCAGCGATGACCGACTATCTCGGTCGGCACAACATACACACCGCTGTCGTGCGGGCGCGCGCGCGCGGCAGTCACGAATTGTGTAAGAGCGGCGGCGGTTAAGATCGGCTCTTCTTCTCTCTCTTTAAGATCTGAGAACGCGCGCGCGACCGCGTGACTGTCACGCTCGGCGGCGTGACTGTCCCCGTGACTGTCACGCTCGCATGCTGCGTGACTGTCGCGGTGACTGTCACGCTTCTTACGGGCGCGCTGTCGTCGCTTTCGCTCGGCCCCGGGGCACTCTTGAGCGATCTTGTAAACCCCTAAAACATAGGCTCCGTCGAGGCTGCGCGCGATCTCGCCGGCCGCTTCGAGCTGGGTGATCGCGTGCTGCACTTGATGCCTCGGGAGTTTCACGAAGCGCGCAATCGCGGCGAGCGTGAGCGGCTGCATGTTGGCGTCACGGATTGATTGCGCTGGGTGCACGTCTGCGCGCTCGAGCACGGCGTGACTGTCCCGCTCGAGCGGCGCGTGACTGTCCCCGTGACTGTCACGCTCGCGAGCGCGCTCTTCGGTTCGCCGTGCGAGATGCAGCAAGCCGACCCACACCGCGAGACTGATACCGTCGAGCGGCGAGTCGGCCGCCCAGTAGCGCGATGGTACTTTGACCGTAAGCTGTCGCTCCGGTGCGTGCGTTGGTCGTGGTCGGCTCGAAGCTTTTGCCATAGGCTGTCACTCGCTCATTCTGGAAACGTCGAGCTCGCCGCTCTCCCCCACCCACAAGAGCGGCGAGCTCGGCGGCAACGGTCGAAGCGGTGGACGTCAGAACGGCGAGACGGTCGACTGCGCGGCGCGCTTGCGCTTCGCCGGCTTCTTACCGTTCGCGGGCTGCTTCGGCGTGAGCGCCGGCGCTTTCTTGCGCTTGCGCTTCGGCGCCGGCGGCAGCGGCGAAGCGCATATCTCTTCGACGCTCACGACGTAGTTTGTCGCGGCGGCGATCTTGTGCGCCGTCTGGTAAAGCGGCTTCACGCGGCGATGTACCGCGCGCAGAATCGCGGTGTAGCTGAGCCCCGTTTGCAACTGCAAACGTGTCAGCACGCCGGCGTCTTGAGTCTCGACCCATTGCGCCAATTGCATCGGTGCTGTGTAATATGGCCTGATGGCCATGCATAGCCCGATCGTACTGTCCGCGAGCACAAGCGCTCGCGCACACTCGCGCACGTGTGCGCTTGTGCACTGGTCCGCCGATGCATTTGTGCACCGGCAGACATAAAGCCCGGCGGATATAGAGCTTTCAGACTAGATGCAGCGGGCTATCTTCCGCCTGGCTTAGCTGCGCAGCTGCCGACTAGGCATAAATGACGTGAGACTTATTCGCGCGATGCCGCCATTGTCTTGCGTATGTTGGCCATAGCTTGGTAGGTCGCGGTTGTGGGTTGGCGAGGAAAGATTGCGCGCGAGCCGGCGCCGGCGCTGGGAAGCGACCCGTTGAGCGAGTCGACGCTCGGCCGGCGTATATGGGCGCTCTTCGCTCGCGAGGGTTACACGAAAGGCGCTTTCGCCGCGGTGCTCGGCGTGTCTTACGGTGCGGTCGACAACTGGACTCTAAACCAAGCACTGCCCACGATCCCGACGGTGATGCGAATCGCGCTCATGTTCGAAGTTGGGCTCGAAGAGCTGCTCTTCGGCCGAGAAGGTCGGGCGAAGTACCGCGAGCGGCTCGAGCTGCCGACGGTACTCACGACGGCCGACGTCACGGCGTGGCTTGGCGAGCGCAACGCGACTCCGCGCCAAGTCGCGGCGGTGCTGCGCGCGTGCTCGCAACGCCCCGCAACGATGCCCTGGCTTGAGACGTATTGGAGCGAGCGCACGAGCAAGCACAAGTCGCGCGGCGAAGGTCGCGCGAGTCTGCAAGAGATTCGCGAGCTCGCGCGCGCCGACGGCCGGGCGCCGTACTCGCCAGAAACCATCACGGCCGCGGTCGAGCAGTCGCAGTCTCGGCGCTCGAAGAAACGCGCGTAGCCTAAGACACGCGCCTCGGGAAGCGGCACTGCTGCGCGAACGCGCACAGCAAGCCTAGCGACGTGTCGTCGAGCGCATAGCCGCACGACTCGAGCACGGCGACGGCGATGCCGAGAGCGCCGGGGCTGCTCGGTGCCTGTCGTCGAATGGCGTGCGCGAGGTCTGCTGCGACTCTGATCGGTGCACGGAAGTCGGCCGCGGCCGTGTCGGCCTTCGAGAAGCCAAGCCATGTGCACCACCACATAAGCCGCACGCGGTTCGGAATAAGCCGCCAGTTTCGCGACTGGTGACCGCCCGGCGGCACGCGTGCCGCGACAATCGCCGCGACGTCGATGCGTGCTTGGTCGAGGTCGCCGAGCTCTTGCGCCACGGCGGCGGCATCAACCTGATGTGCGCGGAGTACACGACCCATAGCCAGTGCTGACCCTCCCCTAGCCAGTAGACGCCGCTTAGAGCGCTCACGTGGTGCACTACGCGTATTCGCGCGCACAACTGCGAACGGGTCTCATCGGCGTCGTGGCAGTCCCCTCGTGACACACTTGTCGGTCGTTCGAAACAGTCGAGCGTAGCTCTCGCACACAAATCGTAAGGCACACACTCACATACACATCATGCGTGATGTAGTCTCTGTTAGAGCGGATGGCCAAGCGCGTCCAACAACGAGCGATCGTGTGCTCGCGCGGTCAAGTGCGCCGGCTTCGCGCCGGTCGTCAGTGGCAACTGCGTCGACCGGTGCAAGTGGCGGCCGGCTTGTCGGTCGATGGTTGGGTAAGCGATGCATCGGACCGCGACCGAGTGCGCGTTGTGTGCTCGACGCTGGCGGGCAAGCCGGCGACCGTGAGCTGTCCTTATGGTGCGGCGCATGACTGGCTGTGGGTGCGCGAGCGCTGGGCCTTTGCCGGCCGCGGGCGCGAGCGCACGGTTGTGTACGAAGCCGACAGCGACAGCGCCGAGACCTGGCGCGCGCATGCTTGGATCTCGCCGCTCTTGATGCCGGCAGCGGCGGCGCGTCTGTGGTTGAGACTCTATGACGTCAGAGCGCAACGGCTCGGCGACGCTCGCCACTTCGACCTTGCTGGCGAAGGTGTCGAGTGTCCCGTGCACGACACGAGTTACAGTTACTGCCAAGCCGAGTGCCCGGTGCGCCGGCAGCTCTTCGAGAAGCGCTGGTCGCTGTCATATCCACAACCAGACCTTAGCGTAGAGTCCAACCCATGGGTGTGGGCCCTAAGCTTTACCCGTCATGACACGGCGTCGATGCGTCGGTGCGCCGAAGCCGACCGGGTCGCGCTTGAAGAGCCGCCGCCGGCGCGCCGGCGATCCGTCGGGCGATCGCTGCGGCCGCGCTCGGTCGGCGTGAAAGTGCGGCAAGCGGCCCGCAAGCCGTAGGCAATGTTTCGCACATTGCCGATTTTCTTTGCGTTGCGGTGTGCGGCGGGCTCTACTCGCCCGTACATGGCCTACTGGCCATAGCTCGACGTCGCACTGCTTCTACAGCGCGACGTCTTGAATCGGCGTGGTTGTAGCCACGCTCAGGGATTCGTGATGTCGAGTGAAGCAGATAGCGCGTCGAAGCTCAAGTCGGTTTGCGCCGCGGCGATACGTCTCGCGGGCTCTAGTCCGCGATCTGTGCCAGTATGGTCGGCTGGAGTCTGGGCCATGCCGAGAGAGCTGATCGCGCGCAACCTATTCGGTGCACAGCACGTCGGCGGCGCTCGGCGCCCGTTGGGCGAGCTGCTCGCCGAAGACGGTGCGCACAAAGTGCGGCACACAGGCGCGCGGCTCACGCAAGCGCACGCCGACGTCTTGATGGGCGTCCTACACTTGGCCGGCGGCGCTCGAGAGGGTGAAGAGCTCGTGCTGCTCGTGTCGGACCTAGAGCACGAGCTCGAGCGCAAGAGCGGCGCATACAAGCGCGGCGGGCTGCGGCGGCTCTTCGCCGAGCTCGCCGGTACAGTGATCACGGTCGAAGGACCGAAGCCAGACGGCGGCATGCGCAGCATCAACTGTTCGCTGCTGCCGAAGTATGAATGGGTCACAGTCGGTCGTCGCGAAGTGCTCGTGCTGGCATTCGTTCCGGCCGCTCTCGACCTGCTCGACCTTGGGCTTGTCGAGGTCTCGAAAGAGCAGCGCCGAGAGCTGGCGGCGAAGCCGCTTGCGCAGTGGTTGCAGCTGTATATGGCGGTGTATCCGCGCGGGCTCTTCGTGCGCGACGCCGTCGAAGCAGTCGCGCCGGGTCAACCCGTGCGTCTCGTGCGTCGCCGCTTGCGAGAAGCGGTGCTCGAGCTCGAGCGCGCCGGCGTCGGCGGCTTCGTGGTCGATGAGCGCGACCGCGTGCGTCGGCGCGCGTAGGGCCCGCAAAACGCGTTGCACTTCGAGCACGCCCAAGTGACCCGGCGACGGATCGCTTGGGCGTTTTCGCGTGTCCTGATGGCCAAAACGCGTCAAAAGTTATCCACATATTGTCAACGCATGCGACCCAAAGCTTGGGCCCCCTCCAAGCACACACGCGGCCCCCTCCAAGCACACACGCGGCCCCCTCCAAGCACGCCCCGTCGCGTCTCGCGCGCGCGCATGTATCGGCGCTTAGCTGAGCACGATCCCGATTCCGTGAATCTGCCCAGATTGCGAGATTCTCTTCTGATGAGGTTTCGACGGAGACCGTGCAGCCTAGTCTCTACGTGTCTGGAAACCGCGCGAGCGCGAGCGTACACGCCGGCCGCCGGATCGTGTCAAGCACAAAGTGTCTCACGGGCTCTAGCGCGCGAGCTAGCGCTCCGGGGCTCGAGCGCCGCCGAGCGCCGAAGCGGCTTGCGGGCGCTAGGCGGTCGCGCCTAGAATCCTGGTGCGCTCGGTCGGGCCCCATTGAAGCAAGCCGTTACGGCGGCGCACAGTCGGCGGAAACGCCCGACCATTCCCGACCGGGCGCAGGGCTATCGCCGGCGGCTGTTGTGTCGGCTCGAGCCTCCAGGCTATACCGCGACGTATGGCGGCAGAGTCGAGAGCTACGACGAGCGAGACCCGGTCGACGCGCGCCGAGCTGCGCGAGCTGATGCGCTCGGGGATAGTCGAGCTCGAGCGGCACCTGCAAACGCTCGAAGCGGCGTCGCGGTTCATGATGCGTCACAAGCCGGGCGCGCTTGATGGTGACCCGATGTATGACGCACTGATCGCCGCCGAAGTCTTGATGCAGCTTGAGATCATGCACCGGCGGGAACGGCTCGAGCTGCTCGAGCGAGGCTGGTCGCTGCTGCCGGTGGTGCCGTGAGCAGCACAGCCGACCCGATGACGGCCGACGAGCACGCGCAAGCGCTCGAAGCGGTGCGCAAGCTGGCGGGCGTCGATGCCGACGGCGAAGAGTTTCTGCGGCCGTTCCTGGCGCTTCAGACTATCGGCGAAGTGCTCCGGCCGTTGAGCCGGGCGCAGCGTGCGCGCGTGGTGCTGATCGCGGCGTTGCGACTGGCGCCGGCGACGTTCACGCGCGAAGCGTATGCGTCACTTGCGGCGACGGCGGCGCTCGGCGACAGCGCCGGCGACGAAGCCGGGCTCTTCGAGCTGCGCGGTATGCTGCTCGAGCGGCTCGGGTACACGCAAGAGCCGAAGCGATGACGCCAGAGAGCGCGCCGTCGGGCCCCTGGTGCGCGGCGCACGACACATGCCCAGAGTGCGGCCGGGCGTGGTATCCGACCCTGTTGGGCGACCCAGGCTTCGCGGGCTCGGCCTGCGAGATGGGTGCGTGCGTTTGCCGGACCTGCGAAGACGGCGACGAGTGCCCAAGACACTCGAGCGACTAGTGCACCGATGCATCGGTCGACCGGTGCACCGATGCACTTGTCACTTCGGCTCGAAGCCGCGCTCGGTGAACACGGCGTGAATGCACGTGTTGAGCTCGCGGGCGTTCTGCTCGGCGAGCGCGGCCCTGATGGCTGCGTCGAACGGCCGTGTAACGCGCACGAAGTCGGCCGCTTCGCGCATCGCGATCGGGTCGCCGGTGGCGATGCTCGCGCGCATCGCGTCGCACTGTCTTACCAGCTCGGCGAGCCCTTCGAGCAGCTCGGCGCGTTGCTCGGCGGCTGTCGGCTCCGTGGTTGGCTTCGCCGGCGAGCGGCGGCGGTGGCGTCGGGTTCGGGTCTTCGGCGGCATGCGGCGGTTATAGCGCGACGGATCACACGCGCTAATAACCTTTAGCGGGGATCACGTGCTAGACTGTCCCCATGTCGACCCGTACGCCGCTCGAGACGCTTCGCGACAGCTTGCCCGACAACACTCGCGCCGAGATAGTCGCCGGCGAGCTGATCGTGTATCCGCCGCCGAGCGCTCGACATAACCGGGTCGCGTTTCGTCTGCTATCGCAGCTCGACGAAGAGCTCGGCGGCGGCAAGCGCGGCGAGCGGCCGCGGTGGTTGTTTCTCGAGCGGCCCGGCGTCTACCTACCCGAACGGCTTCGAGCGAGCGAGGAGAAGGAATATCTCGAGCCCGACGTCGCTGGGTGGCGGATCGAGCGAGCGCCGACGGACCTTGATCAAGGCACATTCTGGGAGCGTCCCGACTGGGTGTGCGAAGTCTTGTCGAAGAATCCGAAGCGCGACCGCGAAGTGAAGCGCGACTTGTATTCCCAGATGGGCGTGCCGTTCTATTGGATGGTCGACCCTAAAGCGCGCTGGGTCGATGTCTGTAGTCTGCCAAGCACACAGATGTATCAGTGCGAGCGGCATGCGTATCGGGCGAGTCTGCGCGCCGAGCCGTTCCACGGCTTCGAGCTCGACCTGCAACGCGTCTTCGAGGTCGAGCCCGAATGACCGGCGAGCTCGACGACCTGACGGCGGTGCTCGTGCGCGCGCCGGTGCCGGCCGACGGGCTTGCGCGCTTCTTCGAGCGCGCGAGTCGCTACCAGCGAGCTAGCCGCTCGAAGCGCACGCTCGCGGAGTACGCGAAGCAGTGGCGGCTCTTCCGTCGGTGGTGCTTCGACAATGAGCTCGAGCCCCTACCCTGCACGCCGGAAACGCTCGCGGCGTGGATGATTGACCGCGCGACGCAAGTGCGTGTGAGCTCTCTTGCGCTCGCGCTGTCGGCGATCGCATGGGTGCATCGCGGTGCGCGCTTCGAGTCTCCGACGAGAAACCCTGGCGTGCTTGATGTGTGGGAAGGCATTCGCCGCGAGCACGGCGTCGCGCAGAAGCAAGTCGCGCCGCTCACGGCGGCGGAAGTGCGCGCGGTGTGTGCCGGCTTGCCCGACAGCATGGTCGGTGCGCGCGATCGGGTCGTGCTGGCGCTCGGCATGGCGGCAGCGCTTCGACGCTCCGAGCTCGCGGCGCTGCGCGTCGAAGACGTCGAGCTGCGACCCGACGGGCTTGTCGTCCGGGTCGTGCGCAGCAAGACGGATCAAGTCGGCGCCGGCGTGAGCGTCGGCGTCGCTCGCGGTCGATTTCGTCACTCTTGCCCGGTGCGTGCGGTGCAAGTGTGGCTTGAGCTGGCGCATCTCGAGAGCGGGCCCCTGCTTCGGCAAGTGTCGCGCGGCGGTCGCGTGCTCGAGCGCGGGATATCGGGCGACCGGATTGCGCGGCTCGTGAAGCGCTCGGTGTCCGCGGCCGGTCTCGACCCGAAGCGATACTCGGGCCATTCACTGCGCGCCGGTCTCGCGACGACAGCGGCTCGAGCGGGCAAGAGCGACCGGGCGATCATGATGCAAGGTCGCTGGCAAGGTCGGCGCATGGTCGACCGCTATGTGCGCGACGCCACACTGCTCGATAAGAGCAACGCGAGCGATGATATTGGCTTGTGAAGGTGGAACGACATGGCTGCGAATAGCAGTTTGACTAGGTATGAGCTCGGCCCGCTCGTGCTGTGGACCGACGGCGAGCGGTACGAGTTGTGGGTCGAAGACGAGTATAGGATTGCCGGCGGTAGGTTCGGGCCCGACGGGCGGCTCGTGCCGGATTGGGCTCCGGCTCAGCTGTCCGCCGGACATACACGCGATGTGATCGAAGTGATGCTGCGCGAGCGCGAGCGGCGCTAACCCCGTGCTGCCCCCTACCCTCAGAACACGTGCCAGACTTCGGCCGGCGGCGGCCCGAAGCCAACCCAGATCAAATGCGCGACGGTGTGATGCGCGCGTCCGAACGCGTTGCGGTGCGCGACAATCCAGCATAGGCCGACGAGTGAGCCCATGGTCGAGACCCAGCGCTCGCGCTGTTGGCCGTCGCGGGCAACGAAAGCGGCGCCGCGAGAGTGCTCGAGCAAGAGCTGCCGAGCTCGCGCTATGAGGTCAACGCCGGGCTCGGGGTGCCACGAGAGCCCGGCAACGAGCCGCCGGCATGCGCCGTGCGTGATGTGCCACGGCGGCGGCAGCTCGGGCTTTTGCGTGGCGCTCGAGCTCGAGCGCGCTTCGGCGAACGGCCGGCGCATCAGTCGTCCCGCGACACTTCGGCGGCGCGCGCGTACGCGGTGACAGCGCACGTCAGGTCGTCCGGCGTGAGGTCGGCGACAGCGCACTGCAAGTGATCGGCGAGCGCGGTCGTCGATTCGCCGGTCCACTCTGAGACCCGTTCATCGACTTCGCAGTCATGCACGACCGCGAGCCGCACGGCTGCGCGGTCGTGCCGCACGAGTGCTTGGGCGAAGCGTCGAATACGGTCGTGTCGCGTGAGCTGCTCGTGCATGGTGACTATCTCCCGTCTGTGACGTTGAATGTGATCGAAGCCCCGAAGCTACACCGGCGGCAAAAGTTATCCACAACCATTTTTCGATGCTCTTGTGCATCGGTGCACCGATGGCCCGGTGCACCGATGCACACAGCCGCCGAGCTATCAGCTCAGCGCTGCGCCGTCGGCAGCGCACCAACGCGCCCACAAGGTCTGAATGGCTGCGTGGATAGCCCGCTCGACGTCGGACGAAGACGCGACAATCGCGGTTGTCTGCACGTCTCGCTCGGCGCGTATTTCGATGTGCACGTGGTAGCCGACGGTCTCTTCGAGATGCTCCAAGACGCAATCACACCACTCCTGAAAGACGTCTTCGGCGTCGTCGGGCCCCATGCCCTCACGGCCGAGCTCGACACTCGGCGCGTTACGGTCGAAGGTCGCGGCGTCGTCGTGCGACTCGAAGACTTTCCAGCCGCCTTCGACCCGTCGCACAGTGGCCGCCCATGGTGCGCGCTCGAGCGCGTCTTCGGGCCCGTCGCAGTCGATGAGAAGCTCGGTTCGCATGTCGGTCACTCCTTCGTTGCGGTTTCGGTGATCGGGTCGAGCTCGCCGTATCTCGCGTGCAGCTCGGCGGCGCGCTCGCGGTGGTAGTCGGGCGAGAATGCCGAGCGCTTCGGGTCGAACTCGGCGAGGCGAGCCGAAGCTTCGTGCGCGGCGCCGGCCTTTTGCAGAATGGCGTCGGTGCGCGCGACGACCATGCCGTAGTGTTGCTCTTCGACCGTGACGCGTCGGGTCGCTCGAGCTCGAACGGCACACAGGTCGAAGTCTGAGGTGTCTTCTAGGTCGAGCAGCACGCGCTCCGCCGTTGACAGCGCGGCGGCGCGGTCGGCGTGACCGGCCGCGAGCTCGGGAAACGACTCGCGCATGCTGCGCGCGTCGGCGTACAAGCCGGCCGCGAAGTGTTGCAGCCGATAGCACGCATCGGCGACGCCGATCTCGGCGCATCGGTGCTCCGGCGCATCGGTGCACCGGTGCTTCGATAGCTTGAGCGCCCGCTCGAGCGCCGCGTCTTCGCCGGCGTCGGCCGCGGTGATGGCTATGCGAGCGCCGTCGATGACTTCGCCGAGCGTGCAGCCGTCGCGCTCGACTTCGGCGCGCAACCACGCTTCGGTTTCGGGCGTGACGTGAACGGTGACACGGCGGCGCTCGGGCTCGACCGGCCGGCCGCGAGGTCTACGGGCTGCGTCGGCGGCTGCGACGGCTTGCTTGCTTACGCCGAGCTCGCGCCGCACTTCGAGGCGCGAGCGGCCGCGGTCGAGTAGCGCGCGGATGCGATCGGCGTCGAGCGACGTGCGGCGCTTGCGTGGCTTGTTGGTCTTGACGGTCATGGTATGGGCTCCAGAGTTAAGGGAGCAGCACCGGCCGCCGTACTTCCTTACGGCACGGCCGGTGCTGCTCGCCGGATGGTCAGTCGCGAGCGGCGCGCTTTCGCAGGTCCCAATCGAGAGAAAGCGAACGGTCGTCTATTTCGCCCGTGAGCTCACAAAACGCCCAAGCGTTGACGTAGCCGACGTTGCCTTGCGCGAGCAGCGGTGCCGCCTTCGTGTAGGCTTCTTCGACGTTGCCGGCTTCGACCGTGACGTAGGTCAGGCTGTTGGCGCTCACGTCCCATGCTCGCGGCTCGTCTGCGGCGATGACAGCCGCGCGCGCCGCTTCGACTGCCCTGGCTTGCGCGCACATGGCGACGTAGTGATCGCATTGCGGGTCGGCGCCGGCTTCGTTGCAATCGCACTCGTGCCACTGCTCTTCGGCGATGGCGTGCAGCGCGAGCGCGGCGATCAGAACGGCCGCGAGCGGGCCCGTCATAGGTCGTGTGTTAGGCTGCGTATCGGACATGGTGACTACTCCACTGTGTCTAGGGCTCGCCGGCGAGTGACGTCGCCGGCGAGCTCGTTTGCGTTGCGTCGAGCTGAGTCGCTCGCGGATGGCGGCGGCCGAAGCCGCCGCACACCGCGAATGACTCAACCCTCGAACGGGCCCGGGTAGAACTCAATCAGCGCGAGCTGCAGCTGCGCGACCAGCCAAGCCGTGCCGGCGCAGTGGCCGACCCATTGCCGCGGCTTCGCGTAGTAGGTGAGTTGCCGTGCGGTGTGATGGCCGAGCGCGTGAGAGATGCCGGCGATTCGGAGTGTTTCGGTGTCGAACTGCATGCCCTGTACTTACGCCGACGGCCGAGCCCGGTCAAGTGATTGTCGTTCACAATAAACACTATTCGGTGCTTTGGTGCATCGGTGCACCGGTTGCCCGATGCGTCGAGCAACAAGAACATTGACGCTCGCGAGCTCTAGCGCTAGGGCTAGAGCTCATGGGCTACACCGTTGCAATCGCAAATCACAAAGGCGGCGTCGGCAAGACGACTACAGCCGTTTCGCTCGGCGTCGAATGGCGCTCGCGCGGGCTGAGCGTGCTGATCGTCGATACTGACTACCCCCAACACCATGTCGTGACGTGGCTCGGTCTCGCGTCTGAGCTGGGCCACCTAGATAAAGCGCCGGTCGTGCGAGCGATGCCGGCGGCGTCGCTCGCGAAGCAGTTGCGCAAGGTCGGCGACGGCTTCGACGTCGTGATTCTGGATACGCCCCCACGACAGCCCGAAGTGCAAGCGGCTGCGTGCGCGATGGCCGATCTGATGGTCGTGCCGACGGGCTCGCAACCGCAAGAGATGTGGGCTCTCTACGATACGGCTGAGCTCGTGCGGGCCGAAATGAAGCGCCGCCCGGCGTGCGTTGCCGTGGCACTGCTCACACGCTGGGATGGGCAAACGGTGATGGGTCGGCATGCGGCGGCGGCGATTGCGGAAGTCGGTCTGCCGACGCTCGAAGCGCGGTGCTGCTACCGTGTCGACTACGCCTATGCATTCGCGGCCGGCTTAGGGATTACGGAATACGCCCCGAAGAGCGCGGCGGCTCGCGAGATACGGCAGCTCGCTACCGAGCTCGAAGAGCTCGCCGACGGCGGCATTCCCGATCGCGGCGAAGCGCTCGACACTCAAGCTCTGCGACCGGTCGAGGTGCGCACATGAAGTCGCGCCCGCTATCGTCGCCGCGGTCGGCGCGGCAAACGGCGATCCCCGGCTCGGGTGTCGATGACCTGGCGCTCGAAGCCGTCGATAAGCCGACGGGCGTCAAGGGCTCGGCGCGCGGTCTCGTGCACCGCCGGCGCAAGGCCGAGCTCGACCGCGTCACGAGCTATCTACCAAAAGCGCTAGGCGAAAAGCTTCGGGCCCACTGCACGGCCCGCCGGGTCGAGATGTCGTCGGTCGTCGCCGATGCGCTCGAGCGGCACTTCGCCGGCGGCGCTGCCCTGCTCACGGCCGCAACGCTCGAGCGGCTTGCCGAGCGGGCCGAAGCGCTCGAGCTGAGCTTGCCAGACGCCGCCGAGACGGCGGCGAAAGAGTGGTCGGTACGCAACGAGCTCGCCGCACGCAAACGGCGCTAGCGCGCCCGGCGGGCGGCACTGGCCGGCAGTCTAGAGCCGCCGGACTCGGGCCCGGCGGCGCTTATGGTCGTTGTGTGGTATACCAGTGCACCGATGCACCGGTGCACTAGCGCATCGATGCTTCGATGGTTAGGTGGTCGCGATGTCGGAACTGACGATCAAAGAGCTCGAGCTGCGCGGCGTGTCCGGCGAAGGTCTCGAGATTCGTCGCTGGCGCCAGCGGCAGCGGATGGCGAGCGGCCGGCGCATGGGGCTCGCCGACCTGGCGCGGCTTGCGGGTTGCACGGTCGAGACGTTGTCGGCAATCGAGCGCGGCGTGCGGCCCGGCGGCGCGCGGCTGCGGTCTCGGTTGTGGGCTGTGATCGTGGCGACCGAAGCCGACGGCCGAATCAAGCCGATCGCGAAGTGCCGACCGGCGCTCGAGCTCGGCAGCGGTGCACAGCTAGGGTTGCCGTTGGTAGGGTAGGGCGATGGCGATTGAGACGCTCAGCTATTCGCTACCCTATGGCCGCGCACTCTTGCTCGACGCGTTGCCGAAGCTTCGGCGCGGCGAGCTCGAGCGGAGCTGGTTAGTGCTTGGCCGCATGCCGTCGCCCCGTGGCGTGCGCCAAACGCTTGCGTCTGGCGCGTTGCGCGTCGTCGATGGGTGTATGCGAGTCGACCGCGGATGCGCGTCGCTTGAGCTGCTCGAGCAGCTTCGTGCAGCGGTCGAAGGTATGCCGGCGGCGAGAGTTATCCGGCCGACGCATACACGATGACGTAGCGCGTCGCCTGGCGACTCCGGCGGCCGGCCGCGCGCACACGCCGGATGTGCGCGGGCGCGCGCGTTGGGTGGCACCACTGGCCGCTCTCGAAGCTGTAGCGGAACCCGGCGGCGCGTAGCTCCGCGTCTGCTTCGATGTAGCTGTCGTGCGCGTCGCACGCGAGCGGGCTTGTTGACGGCTCCATCCGCGCGAGCATTGCCGCGAGCTCGCCGCTATGTCCAGCGGATATGGCCACTAGGCCAAGTGGTCTTTTGGCACCAATGTCGGGACGTCTCGCACTGTGTGTGCCGTTTTAGGTGGCCTGCGGGCTCTAGCGTGCGGGCTAGAGCCTGCGAGACGTACGTCAGTCGATCACCGGCGGTGTCAGCACAGCGGGCCGAATCTCGAGTATCACGGCACCGTCCGAGCCGCGGCCGCCCGCGCCGCCCACGCCGCCACGACCCGCCACGAAGCCGGCCGGTGCACCGCCACCGCCACCGCCGCCCGCGCCGCCGCCGCCGCCGCGGCCCATGCTGCCGGACTGGCCGTCGCCGCCGGGTGGGCCGTCCGTGCCGTTCGCGCCCGCCGATGCACCGCCCGCCCCGCCGTTGGAGTTGGCGCCGCCAACACCCGATCCCGGGCCCGTTTGCGGTGGAAAGGCGCCGAGCAGCCGCGACTCCCAACCGAACCACGAAGGAACGCCACCGCCGCCCGCGCCTCCGCCGCCGCCGCCGCCTGCCCCCGACCCCGATCCGCCGCTGCCCAGCGGGGAAGTTACGACGTAATCAACCGCGCCAATTCCGAGTGCCACGCTCGCGGCTGGAATCGTGACCTTAGCTGACTGACTTCCGGCGTTGTTGCTGGTGCCACCCGCGCCCGAAGCACTCGACCCGGGCGTCAGGGCGTTTAGATACGGCCAATGTGCTCCGAAGGTGTTAACGCCCGCGCCTGCCGTGCCTCCTGCCGCCCCTCCTAGCCCGCCGCCCGGCGACGTGACTGCGCCGTTAGCGGGCGTTGCGGTCATGACTACAAGCCCCGCAGCGCTCGTTACGCTTGAAGGTGTGCCGGCGCCGCTCACGGCGGAGGCACCGCCCGCGCCGCCAACGTTACCGCTAGCGCCACCGTTGGCACCAGCGCCGCCCGCCCCAACCACGATCGTCAACGCCCCTGCGGCGAGCGTGACCGGGACGAGCTCCAGCGAGCACGATCCACCTGACCCCCCACGCGCACCGCCGCCGCCGCCGCTCGTGTTGCCGGCGGCCGCACCACCGCCGCCACCACCACCACCGCCGCCGCCACCCGCGCCCGGGGCAATCCATATGCCGGTTACGGTGTAGTCCGTGGGTACTACGTACGTGTACGTGCCAGCTGTCAGATAGCCGACCCGAAAGCCACCGCCGCCCGATGTCCCCGGGATGCCCTGCGGGCCCTGCGGTCCGGTGTCGCCTTGCGGGCCCGGCGGGCCCATAGGCCCCTCGGCGGGCGGCGGATTATAGAGCGGCATTACACAACCTCCGTAACGCGAGCGGCACCCACTGCAGAGGCCCACGCGCCAGTGATGATACCTGTGTAACCATACGGCGTTTCGTAGTAAGCGCCGGCCTGGACTAGGCATGTGTAGCTTGTGTTTGACGCCGCACTGCCGAGCTTCAAATACAGCGCATCGGCTGAATCGTTCTGCACTGTCGAACCCCTGCGCAGTGCGTTGCTCGCGAGCAGCGTAACGCTGGTGACCGATGCCGCAACGCTCGCGACAGCCGCGGTAGCGGGCCCAGCTGGTGAAGCCGGGAAGTTGGACACCGTGACTGTGCCGTCAATCGCAACCGCACCCGAAGGTGCAACCTTGACGTCCACATACCCACCGCCGCCCTGCGTTGTGCGACCGGTGATAACGGCCTTCACCGTCGAGGCGTCGGATTCTGGACTGGTTACATCTGAAATACGAACGGTTCCCGTGCGCACGACCGTGTAATGCAGAAGCGTTTGTATCTGCAGCGTAGTCTGCGCCGTGCCGCCGTTCGTGAAAACTAGGCGAAACCACGCGGCGCGCGGTCCGACCGTATACGAGCCGGCAATGCTCGGAAGCAGCGTGAAAGCAAGCGTCTCGGTCCACAGCACGCCGTCCACGGACCACTGCAGTTTGATTCCATCGACAGCCGAGCCGACGTTGGCGAACACGAACACGCCGATCGCTGCGAAGTCTTGCACGAATACCGGTGTGCCCGTGAAAACAGCGTTAGCCGCGAGCGGCGTGCTAGTGCTGTTGCCCGCGTTCGATACGGACGGCACAGAGATTCGCAGCGGCGTGCCACCGTCGGAGATCTTGACCCTCCCGTCGGCTTCCGTGGCGACGATTTGAGCATGCTGCGTGTCGTCAACGCCCGCGATTAGCTCGGCGCTTTCCGTGCCGACTAACAAGGCACCGTCGATCACGCCGCCCGTAGACATGCCCGAGAGGTCTATCTGCTTTAGCTTGATGGTCATTGCGTCCTCACGGCGTGGCTAGAGTCAGGTATGTGATCACGTCGGCTGCGTCGAGCGCGAAAGCAAGCCCACTTCCCTGGTACAACAAGTCGCCGAGTGTCAAATCGGCGATCGCCCTTGGCGTGGTGCCAGCATCCGCCGAGAAGTAAAAATCGCTTGTCCGAAGAGCATCCCCAAGCGCATACGCAACACCGTTGACGAACACGTGCAAGTAACCGTCTGCGGCCGGTGTCACTGCAAGCGGTGTTGCACATGCCAGCATGTACGGAGCGCTAGTGACCGCCGCTGTCATGTTTTTGTTAGACAGCGGAATCGCCACGCTACCGCCGCCGCCCGTGCCCGGCTCGCCTTGCGGACCTGCGGGCCCGACGTCGCCTTGCGGCCCCGCCGGACCTGCGGGCCCGGTGTCGCCGGTCGGACCTATCGGCCCGGTGTCGCCTTGTGGGCCCGCCGGGCCCGCCGGCCCCGCCGGACCTACGGGCCCGCCCGGGTCGCCCGGCTCGCCTTGCGGACCTGCGGGCCCGACGCCGCCTTGCGGCCCCGCCGGACCTGCGGGCCCGGTGTCGCCGCTCGGACCTGCGGGCCCGCTCGGACCTGGACTGCCCGCCGGTGACACAATGACTGTCAGTTCGCAAAACTCGTCAACGGCCATGAAGCCCCCTCACGCTGGAAACCACGACCCGTACGGGTATTGACGGATGTAGTCGAGCTCGACCCACGAGTATCGCGCTGGGGCTGTGAGCACTTCGAAGCCGGCGAAACTCGGCAGCGCCGAGAGGATGTTGATAGGCGCAAGATCAAGCCACAAGACCCGCCCAGAGAGCGCGTCTACGACGGCGTTTCGCCAGTCCCACACGAAGTCGGACGGATGGAGCGCTTCGAGCGAGAACACGTAGTGACAGCCGCCCGGCGGCGGCACGGCTTCGCGCTGCTTGTACCAAAACTGATTTTCGTACATCGCCGCGTAGACATGCTTGCCCCACGCGTAGCCGGCCGCCACACGCTCGCACGTTGGGTTCAGCGCGACGTTGTACGTAGTGAGCTGTAGAGCTGCGTAGTGATTCGCACTGACAAACGGGTCGCCCAGTCGAGCGGCGACTTGCAACGGTGCGGTGACTGGCTTGAGCATCATTAGCCCGCTCGTTGCCTGCAAGCGAAGCATGCCGTTTGCGAGAGTCGAGTTGTATTGGGAACCGGTGAGCGTCGGAATCTCTGTGGTGACGTCGCCCATGCGAGTCATGGGTGCGCCGCTAACCGAGTTGAACACTTGCCAGCCGCGTTCGTCGAGGTATGGGCTACCCTCGGAAAACTCGTCGTCGAGCGCCGACGGCGTGAGCGGCGGTGTTAGGTATGGCCCGCCGATGCCGGGCGGCCCCGATGGTCCGCGCGGCCCGGGTGAGCCGGCCGGCTGCGCGGTAACAGTGACTGTGCATCTCTGACTAGCCATGCGGTTACCTCATGGAGTGAGCAGTGCGAGGTCGCCGTGCGCAAAGAGCAAGCGCTCCGGCGCGCTCGCGTTGTCCAGCCACACATCCCAGTGCCAAGTGATGGACTGTCCGCCCGTCGCGAGCGTCACGGTGTCGGTCGGCGAGAGCGTGAGCAGTACATCCGACGCTTCGACGGTGACAGCCCATCCGGCGAGCGGGGAGATAGCCCCGTGCTTACCGCTGAAAGGGGCTGCGACGGTGTAGGGTGTGAGATCGAACGGCAATCCGTCGGCTGTGACTCCGCGCAAGCGCAGCCCGACGGATGCGCCGATGACGGCCCGCACGATGACGCATGCCGGAACGAGGTTGATTGTTCGTGTCGTCGGGCTCGTTTGCCATGTTGGGCAGCTCACAGCGGCACCTCTTGCGGGTTGATGGTCAGTACCAAACGAGCGCGGACATGCCTGGCTGATGCTTCGTGTCAGCATTTATGCCGACGAACGACGACGATGCCGCGCCGTATTCTAGCCATGCATATTGTGTCACTCCCACGGGACTCATATTGACCAGATGCGCGTTGAGCTGGGTTTGCACGATGGACGGTGCTGCGTTGGCGATCTGCGTCGTGCTGTGCCGGCTTGAAGGTGTCGTTGTGGAGTTGATCCCGATGCCTACGGCACACGACACTACGGTTGCGTTTGTCGTCGTAGCTGTCGCAATCAGGTCGAGAAAGCATGGGTCTCCAGCAATCCCCGCGACAACATCGATCTGTGCGGTCGCTAGCGCGGCGGCTTGCCTCCATGCGGCAGTTGCATATGCATAGGTCGGAGTGCTGCCGCCCACGAGCGCGATGCCGGTTTGCTGCTTGTTGTCGACGTTCCAGTAGTCGATGCCTGCAGAGTTGACATCACTGGCAGCCGCTCGTGCGATCCGGTAGTTGGTCGAGCTGCGCGCTCGCACTGTGCCGATGTAGCGGCGGGTGTTGTCGGCGTTCATGACCCATACGCCGTTGCGGCGCGCAATAGAGGTGGCTCGCACGGTTGCGCTTGACCAGTTTTGCACCTCGAGCGCTACAGTGCCGCCCGTCTGGTAGGCAAATACATCGAAGGGAATGCCGGCGGAGCGTCCGCTAAGGCTGTACTGCAGCGCAGCCGTAGAGAAAAGGCGCCACGTTGTGGTGGGTATGTCATAGAGCGCGATGCGGTCGCCGTTGACGGGTGCAAGCCAGATTGAGCTATACGATCCATCGGCTGCGAAAGTGTCTGACGCGTTTGCGGCGAGCCGGAATCCGTTTGTTCGTGGGTCTGTGGCGAGCGCGCCTGCGTATGTCGGATAGTACGAGAACACCTCCCATACGCTCGAAACTACGGAATACATCCAGGTGATGCAGCCGTCGAACGAGCTGAAGGTCGCGCTGAGTGCGGCGGTTCGTCCTGCTGGGTCGCGAATTGCTTTTGGGGTCGCGGTGAGGGTGTAGTTGAAGGTCGAGCCGGGCACGCATAATACGGTGATTTTGTCGCCATCCGCGGGCGCGGTAGGAAACGAGACGCTCGCTGTGCTGCTCAATACCGACACTGTGCCGGCGGTAGGAGCTGCGGGGCTCGGAGCGATCGCCCAAGGCGTGCCGGCTTTGATGCCGTCGAATTGCAGTTTATCGAGTGACGCCATGAACCCGCTTACACTGCTCGTTGCGAGGCCGGGCATGGCGTGCACGTGGTCGGCGCGCGAGAGCGAGGTTGATGAGCCGGCGTTCTGCGTCGAGCCGATGGCGAGCGACGACGGTGCCGCCGTGGCGACGCTGTGCACGTGATCGCCGCGCGCCGCGCTCGAGCTGGCACCTGCGGCTGCGGTCGTGACGGTGATTTGAGTCGGCGCAGTGCTCGTGACTGCGGCTGCCCCTGTGGCAATGCCTCCTAACTTGACGTAGTCGGAGGCATACATCAGGCCGCCGTTTGAAATGCCTACGTATGGGTAAAGCTCGTCGAAGCCTCCCGACGGCGTGCCCGTATAGAGCGATTTTCTGCTGATAACCTCGACGATTTCGCCAACGTCTAGCGTCTCGACGAGTGACCACGTGCCGTCGCCTAACTTGATGTAGATGCCGCTGAGTGTCGAATCTTCGACTAAAACGCGGTCGCCTTCAGAGATGGTCACGCCGTCCACTGTCGTCGGCGGCGTTGCCGGGTTGAACACCTCGCTCACTTCGAGCGCTACAACGGGAGCCTTCCACACCGTTGGATGCTGGTGGTCCGCACGCGCAACGGACGTGCTAACGCCGACGATTTCGGGGCCGGTGTTTTCAAACACCTCGATCGGCTGCGGCAACGCGTGTACGTGGTCGGCTTTCGATATCGAAGCCGACGAGCCGGCAGCGCTCGCACCGCCGACGGTGAGCGCGGGCGGCGCGGTCGAGCTCGCCGGCAGCGCGTGCAGGTGATCGGAACGCGCAATCGTCACAGCCGACCCGCCTGCGTTCGCGCCAGCGAGCGTCAACGATACGGCAGCAGCCGTCGCCGGCAGCGCGTGCACGTGGTCGGATAGCGCGAGAGTTGCAGCGCTGCCGGGCGCGTTGGCGCCCGCAAGCGTGAGCGCAACTGGCGTGCCCGCGGATGGCATGGCGTGCTTGTGATCGGCGCGGGCAAGCGCGGTGCTCGTGCCGTCGGCGGCGGTGCCTGGAACGGTAAGCGCAACGGGCGAGCCGACGGTGACTTGATGCCGATGGTCTGAGCGCGCCGCCGTAGTGGCCACGCCGACGGCGGCGGCGGTGACGTCTGCAGCGACGGGTGTGGTGCTACCAACGGCGGCGGCACTCGTCGCCATAGAATCGAGCCGCGTCTTGTCCGCGGCCGCGAAATAGCCGTCGATCGAAGTAGTGGCAAGCGCCGGTGTCGCGTGTGTGTGGTCGCTGCGTGCGAGCGTGGTTGCGGTGCCTTGCGCGTTGGCGCTGGCGACAGTGAGCGCGACGGGCGTGCCGATGTTCACGGTGTGACGATGGTCGTGGCGCGCAGCGGTTGTGCCGACGCCGAGAGCGGCCGCGGAGTTATCGACCGCGACTGGCGCGGTCGAAGTGAGCGCAGCCGCGCCCGTCGCGATTCCGTCGAGCCGAGTTTTGTCGGCGGCCGAAAAGAAGCCGTCTGCGATGGTCGTCGCGACGGTCGGCATCGCGTGCTGGTGATCGCTTCGAGCGAGCGACGTCGCAGAGCCGGTGCTCTGCGCGCCGCCGACAGTGAGCGCCGACGGTGCGGCCGTCGATACGCTGTGCACGTGGTCGCCCTTGGCGGCGACTGTCGCGACGCCGGCGGCGGCGGTCGTAACGGTGATTTGCGTCGGCGCGGTCGCAGTGAGTGCAGCGGCACCGCTCGAGATGCCGTCGAGCTTGGTCTTGTCCGCCGCCGATTGGAACCCGGCGACAGTCGTTGTCGCAGCGGCGTGCAGCGTGCCGTCGGTCTGCGATGCGTGCGCGTGCACATGATCGCTGCGAGCGGCGGTCGTGCCGACGCCGACGGTCCCCGTAAACGCCACGGCCGCCGGCGTAGTGCTCGAGAGTGCAGCGGCACCGCTCGAGATGCCGTCGAGCTTGGTCTTGTCGGCCGCTGATTGAAAGCCGGCGGCAGCCGTTGTCGCGATGGCGTGCAGTGCACTGTCCGTCTGCGCGCCGTGCGAATGCACGTGGTCGCTTCGAGCGGCCGTTGTGCCGGCGCCTACCGCGGCCGCCGTGCCGACGTTCGCCGGCGCCGAGCTCGAGAGCGCGGCGGCGCCGCTCGAGATGCCGTCGAGTTTGGTCTTGTCGGCCGCTGATTGAAAGCCGGCGACACTTGGCGACGCTGGGGCGTGCTGCGTGCCTCCGCCCCGGGCCCCGTGCTGCGCATCTGTCGCGAGCACGCCGACCTGCACGGCGTCTGCAGACACCACAATCGATGCGTCGGTATGCGCGACGACGTTGAGTGTGTTAGCAGTCTTCGTGAGCCCGTCTCCGGCGACGACTTGCGCCGCACCCGTAAAGCGCGCGAACGTGAGCGGAGACGTTCCGAGCAAAATGGGTGCGTCGGTCGTGAGTATCCAGCCACTGTCGCCGTTGGTCGTGCCGGCGGTGATGAATATCACCATGCCCGGCAGTAGCTCTTCGCTCGAGTCGGCGTCGGAGCTGCGCAGCCATACGCCGGTGTCGTTGGCGATGTAGATGCCGTTTTCTACGGCCGAAGTCTGCGCCGTGAGCAGCACGCGGTCGGCGTTTACCGTGGCGAACGAGTCGATGACTTGCGTGTTCGATGCCGTGATAGGCGTCGTCGCGACGAGTCGACACGGCGTGCGTGTGCCCGCTCTGTTGACCGCTGCTAGCACGGTCGCGAGCGGCACAGCGTCGTCTGGTAGCACCGGCATGCCGACGTTGTGAATGATGTGCCCGGCGGCATCCTGGTCGCCGGTAAACGGTATCGTGCCATCGGCTCGAAGCAGGTTGTCTGATAGCTCGGGCGCGAGCTTCTCTTCGGTGATCGACCCGTCCGGGATGACTCCGCCGCCGCCGACGCCGCCTTCGATGGCCTCAACGACCTGGCGATGGAAGTCAACGAGCGGTCTGTTAGTTGACCCCTCGTTCATCTCGGTAAGCTGGACCGATGGCACGGTCGGCACAGCGGTCGCGTTCGGGTCGAAGCGCTCCGCGAGCCCCGGATAGTCGATGTGATAGCCCGGCGATCGGATGCTTATCCGTCGCGTCACAGACGACACAACTTCGCCGCTCGCGGTCGCTGTCACGCGCACGCGGAACGGTCCCCAGCAGCCAACATCAAACTCGAGCGTCCACGTCTCGGGCGCGAGCTCGGTGAGCAGCGGGTTAGAGTTGGGCGGCTCGTCGAGCAGCACGACGTCGACGAGCGCGCCGGTCGGAATCGACCCGACCGTAATCGTCACTGGGTACGCGCGCGTCGCAGCGATGGCACCGGTGCTTTTGATATCGGTGCGGCCGCGGTCGATGCCGCCGGCGGGGATGCCAGCGCCGGGTTGGTCGAACGTGAGTGTGATTGCCATAGCTACACCACTCCGGCGAGCGCGCCGCCGGTCGTTTGCGAGACGTCTGAGAAGCCCTGAAATACGTTGATGTCGGGCGTGAGCGCGACGCCGCCGAGCGTGAACTGCTGGCCGACAGGGAAGGCCGAGTACGTCACGTCGATGCGCACGCCGGCGGCTTTCGCTTCGTTGAATAGGCCGTGCAGCTGCACGGCGGTGGTGTCGGGCGGCAGACCGATGAGCTCAAGCTTGAACGCGCCCGGGAAGTACTCAGTCAAGACGACCGTTCCGCTGGCCGGCATGATGGTGCGAGCGATGCCGATGATGTCAGGCGGCCGCCCGCTCGAGCCGTTGAGCAGCACGCGCGCAGATATCCAAATCTTGTAGGTCTCGTCGTCGCGTCCGGCGCGTGGTTGCCCGACGAGCTCGCCGAGCATGTCGAGCGCATCGCCTTCGGCGCCGGGCAACATGGTGCCCACGAACACGTCGTAGATGGCGTCTTCGAGCTGCTGTATCTGCTCGAGATAGGTGCCGAGCAACGCGAGAAACTTCGGAGTGCGCAAGTCGTAAATCGGCAGCGCTTGCCCTTGCACGACGACTTGCGCGTTGTGCGTGAGCGTCACGGTCCTACCCAGCTCGCGCCGGTGAACGTCGCGACTTCTCGCGAGCTAATCGCCAGCACGTTGTCGGGTGACGTCGGGATGGCATCCGGTGGCACCGCGGGCGCGAGCGCGATGTCGAGCGTGACGTTGACGACGCCGCGCACTTCGGATGCGATGGCGAGTAGCCGCACGAGATACACGGGCTCGCCGATGCCGAAGTGGGCCGGGCTCGTGACGTCGACGCTTGCTTGCTCGAGCGTCGCGCGGATGCTGCCGGCGACGTAGCTCGGGTCGGTGGTTGCGGCGTAGTTGACGTTGACGACCTTCGTGACGGGGCGAGAGAAGCGCACCGGATGGGTGATGCCTTCGCTGTCAGTGATGGTCACCGTGGTCGTGCCGTAGGTCTCGATACCCGCGGGCTTATTGCGCCAGATGGACTGCGCGATGACGGCGTCGGTACCGCCGGAGACCACGATTTCAAAGCTGTGGGGCGGCAGAGAGTTGACGACGACGTCGCTGGTGTTCTCGTAGCCCGCGGCCGTGATGACGTTCGGCAGTAGCCGCACGTCGGCGACGATGCCGGAGAGCGTCGAGCCTTCGCTTGTCGCGCGCAGCTCGGCCTGGCGAATGCGGTACTCTTCGTCGGTCTCGACGTCTTGCCCCGGGATGGCCGTGGCTGGGTTTGTGACAGCCGTCCAGCCCGATGCCGGGCTTTCGATCTTGGTGAGCGTGTCGGCGCCGGCAGTGAGCACACCGGCCGTCTCCGCGGCTGCAGGCACGTCGACGCTCGTCGAGGTGGTCGACGTGAGCGCATCGACGAGCGTCACGAAGCGCACGGTCGGGCGCGTCGGGTCCGACACGACGCTACCCGAGGGCACGAGCGTACTCGTCGCCATGGTGAGGCGTAGCGTCGTGAGCGCTTTGGTTGCCGGGCGCCGCGGCACGCCGACGAGCGAGCCGTTGGCGTCTGCGGCGATGCCTTCGGCGCTCGCGGGGTCGTGTGCGTCGTAGACCTCGGCGATGGCTTCCCAGCACGCGGCGAGCTCGAGTGCGAAGGCCATGTTCAGGTTGGCGATGACGCCGGTCGCCGAGGTGTTGAGTGAGCCGTCGACGTTGGAGCGCTGCGACTGGCGAAGCTCGGCGAGTATCTCGTCGACGGTCTTGGCGATGAAGCCTTCGGGAGTTAGACCGCTCATAGGGCGCCCCCTGCGAAGTGCGCGTTGGGCGGGGTGGCGCCGGCCGGTGCTCCGGAGTCTTCGGGCACCCCGGCGCCGTCGAGCGTCACGAGCACGTCGCGGAACACCGGCACGACGGTGCCGTCGGTCGTAGTGACCGTCGCCGAGACGTTGAGCGAGCGCGTCGCGCGGTCGAAGGCGACCTGCATGCGGTCGACAGTGGCGACGCCGGCGGTCTCCCGAAGCACCTGGCCGAAGACGGCGCGCACGACCTGCTCGGGCGGCCGGCGGTCGAAGAAGATGGCGCGGTAGTCGATGCCGACGCGGGTATCGAGTGGCCACTCACCCTTGAACAGGGCGACGCGGAGATTGGCGTCTTGAGCGACGGCGTCGGCGCCCGTGATGAGCACGAGGTCGCCGCCGGCAATGACGATGTCCCCGTCGAGCGGGTCGAGCGCAAGGTCGGTCACGATGGCCTTTAGCGGTAGAGTCCACCGGAGCGCAAGAGCACCGATGAATCGATGCGCCGATGCGCCGATGCGCCGGTGCACTGGCGCTTCGAGCCGCTTAGTCGCTGCCGACCACGCTCGAACCGACGGGGGATGCGGTCGACGGCACCTTGGTTGCGGGCAACGCGGTCGAGCCCACGGCGAGCGCGAAGGCTGTCTTCGCGGGGCCACCGCCGGGGACCGCGCCGATGGCCGTTTCGGTGGCGATGGTGAGCCGCGAGAGGTCGGCCGCGATGCGCGTGAGCTCGGCGTCGACCTTGCTGGCGAGCGCGACGTGGTCGGTCGGCGCGGCGCTGCCGAGGTTGACGGCGGTTGCCGTGACATAAATCGCCTTCCCGGTGTCAGAACCGAGCTTTATGGCGTCCGTAGGAACTGCGCTCAAGAGGTGCCCATAGGGCGCTGGGCCCATCGGTAGAGCGATAGCCCCGTCGAGCGTGTGTGTCCCGAGGTCGCCCGTGGAGATGGCGACCTGGCGACTCTTGGAGGCCGTGGCGAGCCATTGGTCAATCGAGCGCTCGGCGAACACGAGCAGCACGAAGTCGCCCGGTGCGATCGGCCATGTGATCGCAAACCCCCCGCCCTGCGGGTAGGCGATGGGCACGCGGAGAATCACCGGCAGGTCTTCTTCGGCGTACGGGTCGAAGCCTTCGACGTTGTCTGCGGTCGGCAGCGTGTTGCGCAGCGATGGCCGCACGTCAGCGCTTTGCCCGCGGCCGTTGCTGTCGGTGTAGACGGCGACGATTTGCCCCGGCATGGCCGTGTGTGCGTCGCCGAGAGACGATGCGATGGCGAGCTGCACAAGCTCGGCGAGGTCTGGCGTCGCGAGCGACATCTGGGCGCGTAGCGGCAGAGTCGAGCCGCGCGCAAGAGGTGTCAGCGCTTGATTGCGCTGAGCTCAAGCTCCGTGCCCCACGAAGCGCCGGACCATTCGCCCTTGTAGGTGACGGTGTCGACGCGATAGACGCCGGATACGTAGCGCGTTGCTAGTTCGACCTGGCGCCCGGGATACAAGCCCGGCAGCATGAGCGTGCGCGCTTTCACGAGCTGGTCCTTACCGAGCTCGGGCGACTCAATCAGACCGCTGTGCGGCGACAGCAGGATAGGGGGGTCAGGAAGCGCTGCATGCCGCGTCGGCAGAAACTGCAGCTCGCCGTCTTGGATGGACCACGACAGTCCGCACGAGCGCGTGATGCGGTCGAGCTGCGCCACGGCGGCGCCACTGGTTGTGATGCCTTTTCCGACCGATGCTTGCCCGGTTTTCCAGTAGCGCGCGGCGTCGGCGACGCTCGCGACGTTGCCCGCGCCGACGTGCATGGCTGCCGCGATGTCGGTGATAATCTTCGCAAGCGAGGTGCCTGGCGCGTAGTTGCGCTGCACGCGCGCGCTCTTCTTCTTGCGCCCGCCGTCGTCGCTGGTGATGGTGGTTGTCCATTCGGTGTTTTCCCGGGCGCTCCAGGCTTCGGAGAGGTCTCCGCGAAAGATGAGACTGCGCCCGGTGTCGGCGTAGCCCGCTTCGAGCGACACGAAGACCTCACGCATCGCGTGCAGCCGCTTGCGGGTCTCTTCCGACAGGTTGCTGATAACGAGGTCACAGCGTCCCGAGATTTTGGCCGACAGCGAGCGCTTGACGTTGAACTGGATATTGAGGTCGGTGATGACCATGTCTTCGACCTGCAACGCATAGGTGCGGTCGAAGAGCGCGTCTGCGGGGATGACGGTCTGGTCAGACATGCGTCACCACGTGTCGTCTGTGACGTAGTAGAGCCGAAACCGCTCGCCCATCTCGGCGAGCGTGGGCTTCGCGCCGACGTCGCGCATGTCGAGAAACCAGAGGTCGCCCGGCGGCAGCGCTGTATTGTAGTGGTATCTGTCGAGCAGTGGATACAGGGTGACCATGCGCACGCCGACAATCAGCGGGACGCCGGCGCTGTCAGACACGTGCATGTGGAAGCACGCTCCGCGCTGGCTCCAGACGATGCGCAGCGAGTAGCTCGAGCCGCTTAGCTGCACGCGCTGGGTCGAGTCGACGTCGGGCGTCGTGACGATGCGAAGGCTTGCCATGTCTCAAGGCGTCGAGTTGAGGTTTTCGAGCTTTTCCTTGGCTGCAGTGATCGCTTGCTTGAACAGCGTCGTTTTCTTCTTTTGGTCGGGCGAGATTTCGCCGGGCTTGGTGGGTTGGGTGTTTTGTGTGCCCTTGGCTTTCGCCGGCGTCGCACGGACCTGTGCCGGCAACGGCGTTCCGTAGGTCACGCCGACCACGTTGACCATCTGACATTGCGCGGTGAACATGAGCGCGTTGCGGGAGCCGGACGCGTCACGGGTGACAGATAGCTCGACCATGACAGCGTTCTGATAGACGCGGTACGCGGTGACGACCTGCACGGGGCGGCGGCGCGCGAACGAGTCGCGCAGTGCGGCCGCTACAGCGCCGACGCGGTCGACAGAGGCGGAAGCGCTCGGGTCTCCGCTGCGGGCTGCAGCGGTCGAGATGAGCATCTGAGGCGCCGTCATGGAGAGGTTATTGAGGATATTGCGCGGCTGCGCGCGCTCCATCGCGAGCTTGACCTTCGGCCATCTCGGGTCCGAGCCGCGGCGTGTGAGGTCAGAGACCTGGCCCACGAACGGCAGCACGCTCAACCACGCACCGACGGGCTCGCCTTCGATGGTCTTCGAGACGTATTGGTCGAACGTGGTCGTGATTTTCTGGCCGTGCGCATCGCGCAGCGCGTAGCTCGATTTGTCGTCGAACACGAGCCCTTCGGTGTGCGACTTCGGGGCGTCGAGGGGCGTATTGGTGACGATGCCTTCGAGGTGTAGCGTCTCGGGCGCCGTGCGCACGTGGTCGCTCACGTTGGGCCCATCTTCGACCGGAAACTGTGTGCACTGCGCACTCATGCCGTGGCTCTCGCGCACGCTGCAGTCGATCCAGATGCGGTCGATTTGGAGGTGGGTGACTTCGCGTTGATAGGCGGCCGGCATGTTAGCTCCTAGGGCGCCGTGCTGCCGAGCGCGTCTTGTGCGCGGCGCAGTTGGATGTCGGCTGCGCGTTGCTGCGCGCGCGTGAAGTCGGTGACGTTGGCGTTGGGCGGCAGGATGTTGGTGATGTTGAGGGGTTGGTTGACGGTGGTGCCGGCCGTTGTCGGCGGCGGCAGCGGCGCTGACAGGGATGCACCGCCGGCGTAAGAGGCAAAGGGGTTGGAGTAGGCGAGGTCTGGGCGCCCCCTGTTTTCCGTAGCTTCGGCTTCGAGCTGGCGTTGCGCCGCGGCGCGCTGCTCGGCTTCGCGCGCCAAGCGCTTGGCGCGCGCGGCATCGGACCGCAGTCTCCGCACGCCGGCGGCTGCCGCTTCTTCCGACTCGTTGGCGATGTCTTGCGACTCTTCGTCTGTGATGGGCTTATCGGCCGTGGCGCCGAAGAAGTAGCGCCACTGCTTCGCCAGTAGCTTGAGCGTCTCGCCGAAGACCCGTATTCGGCGGTCGTAGCGTTGGAAGGTCTCTTCCCAAGGGAAGTTCTTGACCGCGCGCGTAAACGAGTTCCAAGCGACCTCGGCCGCGCCGAGCGCTTCTTTGAACGCCGCGAGCGCCGCCGCCGAGCTGCCGTCGCCGAAGAGATTGTCGAGAAAGTCACCGAAGGCCGAGTCGTCGCCGTCGAACCACCCCATGAGGTCTTCGACGACGCCGACGAGCAGAAGCATCTGCGCGGCGACAATGCCAATCGTGAGCGCCGCGGGCCCGAACGCCGACAGCAGCACGACGCCGAGCACGACCATCGCAGCCTTGAGCACGTGCGTAGTCTTCGTGAGCTCGCCGAACTTTTTGATTCCAGTGAGTACCCATCCGAGCATCTTGGTCGCGACCGGCAGAAACTTCTTCCCGATGTCGGTGGCGAGGTCTCGAATGGAGTCGCTAAGAGCGCGCTGTCGGTTGGCGAAGCCGTCGGCGGTGCGCGTCGCATCGCCTTGCGCTTTGGTCGTCTGACTCAGGATGTACGCGTATCGAAGCTCGGTCTTCTCCGCGACGCTCATTGCCTGAAACTTCTTTTCGATGCCCTCCTTGTGCGCGTACTCCTGCAGCGTCGCATCCTGCATCACGATGCCGAACTTTTTGAGCGGCTCGCTCTCGCCCGAGATGCCGCTCTTGAGCGCGGCGAGCGCATCGTCATCGGTGGCATTGAAAAAGCTGGCGAGGTCGACAGCGAGCCCAGCGAAGCGCGTAGACATCTCTTGCGCTTTGGCGGCATTGCCAGTCATGGGCTCGAGCATGGCGCCCAGCGCGCCGGCGTTGGCCTCTAGCGCGTACTTAGAGCGACCCATCTCGCGCGCGGCAGTCTCCGCCCACTGATGCACTTCGGCTTCGCCAGCGGCGCCGAAGACTTGCTGCAGCACGTTGTTAGTTTCATCGGCCGAGCTCGCCAGCTCGGTCATGTGGGCGATCGCGGAGACAACGGCCGCGCCGCCGATGTACTTGCCGAGCGTCGCGCCGATGGCGGCGCCGATGCCACTCGACCCGCCGGCATTCTTCGCGATGGCCTTCGCACTGGCCCCGGCGGCAGATGCAGCGCCATCGCCGATGGCACTGCCGGACTTTAGAAAGCGCCCCTTGGCGTCGCGCATCTTGCCGTCGACGCCTTCGAGCCCCTTTTTGACGCGGTCGAGCCCGGCGTCGGCTTTCTTGAACGCCGCTTCGTCGACCGTGAGGCCGAGCTGCGCGACGAGCTCGCGCACGACTACGGCGCTCACTGGCGATCCCTTGCTGCGGCGGCTTGGCGGCGGTCTAGTTCATCGTACATGTCGAGCACCGCATGAGCGTCGTAAAGGTCGTCTAGGCTCCAGTCGTACAAAATCTCCGTTAGCCCGCTGTGGTAGTGGGTGCTGGTTGCGACTCTGTGGATGTCCCAATCGACCCCGGCGGGGATGGGGCAAGTAACGACATCAGGCCCTTGAGCCGTTCCGCGAGCGTGTTCTTGCCGCTCGCGGTGCCGGCGAAAAAACTCGAGAAGTTAGCCTCTAGCGCAAACCCGAACCACTGCAGCATGACGTCATAGCGCCCGGCGAAGTGCTCTTCGAAGATGGCGTCGAGCTTCGGCGCGTGCTCATGGTCGAGATGCACAACGGTAAAGCGCGCGAGCTCGTCGCTCACAGTGGCAAACTCCGCTTCGGTGATGCGCTGCGACAGTTCGCGGATGGCGTCGGATGCGCCCGACGCGAGCGACACAGTCAAGTCGCCCTTGGCGTGCAGCGTGCCTTCGATGAATCCGGCCGTGGCGGGCCCCATAAGGCGCACGAGCCGCACGAGCATCGCACGCCCCTGCTTCGCGCCGAGCAAGGTCACGTCGTAGCGATGGCCGCCTATCACCTTGTCTTTGACCGCGCGTGTCGCCATCCGTTAGCGCCCCCCGAAGAATGAAGTACGCGCGTCGGCGAGGTTGATTTTCCATTCGTACACTTGGACCGTCTTGCCGATTTTGATGGCCGGCGGCGCCGTAATCCAAGCGCGCGCACTGGTGACGAGCAAGCGCCCGGAGAGGTCACGCGCGAGAAAGACGCCGGCGGCGGCGCCGTTGAGCACGGCGATGTCGGCCGTGAGCATGGCGCTCAAGCGGTCATTCGCATCGGCCGTCTGCGCATACTTGAGCGTCGCTAGCGCGGAGAAGTTGTTGGTCCGAACGCGCGTCACTTCGCCGTCGGCGCCGACGTACATGTTGAACCAATCCTCTGTCCAGTCGATGGTGAGCACTTCATCTTCGGCGTACCCGCCGCCGTCGAGCGGGACGGCGTTGAGGCTCAGTGCCATTTCGTTGATGTTCCAGGCTTTGAAACCCATGTGCGTGGCTCCTATTGGCTGCTGACTGTTGGGTCCTAGACCTGCACGAGCCCGACGACGCGGACCTGGTGGATGGCGCCCGAGAGGGCGTACGTGTAACGCATGTCCGGCAAGATGCGCTGGGTCTTGAGCGCCGGGTCGATGGCAGTCAGCGCCGGCGCGGTCACGCTATAGGGCTGCTGTCCGTCGATGATGCCGAGCGCGATGCCGTCGAGGATTTGGCCGTTGATTTGCGAGCGCACGAGCTCGATGCCGCTCTCGGTATACGGAACGACGTCGTTGTTGCGCAGTAGGGACACAATCCGGTCTTCGATGTTGACATCGAACCAATCGATCGCGACGGTGACGTCGAGAAAGCGCCCGCTCGCCGCCCATCCCCACAGCGTGAAACCGAGCCCCTTAATGTTCACGTAACAGTTCGCGTGCTTGGTCTTGAGCGACAGCCGCTGCGTTGCGTTGGGATTCTGCATCGTCACGGCCGCCAAGCCCTTGTTGGCGAACGTGATGGGTCCCGGGAGCTTTGGCAGGATGGCGCCGACGACAGCCGCGTCGAGATACTCGGCGGGGTTCGGGTGGTACCAGATAGACGAGCGCGTCATCGACTGCGACTGCAGGACGCTCGCGATGTCCGTGGTCGCCGCCGTTGGGATGGCGCTGTCAGAACTGGCCGCTAGGTAGATGGCGCGCTCGAGCTGGGCCCAAGCGGCGGCGCTCGAGATAGCGGCGGTGCTGGGCGTGAGCAGTAGCAGCGCATACCAGTCGCCGTCGGCGGCGCGGATGGCCGCGAGGTCAACGGCCGGCAGCACGCTAGGTGCTGGCGTCGTGTCGGCGTAGACCAGGTTGGGCGAGATGTTGGAGACGGAGTGCGTGACGTTGGCCGTGTCGCTCGTGACGACGACGTTCGCCGTACCGGTGGCGGTCACGTCGGTAATCGCGTTGATGGCCGTGATGAGCTGCGCGGACACTTCCGCGGCGGTGGCCGGGGGCGAGGCGACGATGTCGACGACGATGCCGTCGATGGTCACGGTGTAGTGTTGGTTGGGAGCAGTGGGCGCCGCCGGGGTGAGCGTGAACGTCTGCGTAAAGCCGCCGGTGAGGCGCCCGACCTTGTACGATGGGGGGCTCGGCGACTGCGACTTGAGCTGCTTCGCGGCGAGGTAGAGCGCGCTCGACTGCGGGACGTTGTAGGGCGGCAGCGTGAGCTCGTCGGCGGTGTTGAAGGTCCGCACGAGCTCGGGCCAGTAGGAGTGGTTGACGGCGATGAGCGCAATGCCGAAACCAAAGCGCGTCACGGTAGCGTCGGCGACTACGACAGTGTGTTGGATGACTTCGATTTCAGTTCCCACGTTTCACCTATCTATTTGTCTTTCGGGGACCTGCACGACGTCGACATCGCCGCCGAATGGGGTGTTGACGGCGCCGGCGACGCGCACGTGTTCGATGGTGCCGATGGTTTCCGGCACGAGCGCTTCGCCGCACTCGCACATGGTGTCGAACGTGTAGAGGAAACGAACGTCGAGGCTCCCGGCCGACTCCTTCCGGAAGTCGAGAAACCGCAGGAGGTCGACGAGTATGCCGGGGCCTTCGAGCCCCACATTCAGCTTGGCGAAGAGCGACTGCGTGCTCGGCAGGTAGAGCGAATCGCGGATGCGCTCGAGATACCGGAACGCACGCCCCCACGGGGTGCCGTCGCGGGTCTGCACGATGATGTTCAAGGTGATGGCGCGGTTGCCGACGATGCGCACTTGCGCGTCTTGGTCGGGCCCCTGCGACACGAGCCGCACTTCGTCATTCGTGACCGGAGCATTCGCGCCGAGCAGGTTGAGGCGAGCGCACGGGCGGGAGAGCATGCCTTCGGGCTCGCCGGTCCAAACGACATCGGCGCACGGGATGTGCGACGTTGAAGCGACCCAGCTGCGCATGCTGTCGGCGAAGACTTGCCAATCCACGCTACTTACCCAGCTCCCATGTGATGGAGTTGATAAGCGTGCCGTGCTCGACGAGCGGCGTCTCGATGCCGCCCTTTTGCGCGATGCGCGCAGCGGTGAGCGGCGGCGGTATGTGCGCGAGAATGCGGTCCTTGATGATATCGACGGCGTACTCACCCGTAACGCCAAGCGCGGCGCCTTCGGTGATTTCGCCGAGCAGCACCCGCTGGCCGAGCTTCGCCAGCATGTCGGTGAGCGGCTTTTGGTTGTCGTCGACGCCGGCGCGGATGAACGAGCGCTCGGGTACGCCTAAGCCAAACTCATGGATCGTTCCTAGCTCGACGTTCGACAAGCCGTCTGCGCCATGCTGCGCGGAGCCCTTGGCGCCCTGGATGCCGACGAGCACGTAGGGCCCGTCGCCGAGCTTCTTTACGGCGGTCTCAAGCTTCTTCCACCCCTTGTCTTTGTCGATGACGGTCATGGTTCACAGCACCATGCCGAGTGGGTTGTAGCTGCGGTCTATCTCCATGCGGCGCCGCTCGTAGATGGAGCGCGCGCCGTCTGGTTCTTTGCTCGGGTCCAAGCGCGCAAACTCGCCGGCGGGCGTGAGCACGAGCAGCTCGGCGGTGAGGTATTTGACGCGCATGTCGCGAGCGGTGTCGACGTACACGAAGCCGCCGACCGTTATGCCGTCGGGTCTTTCGATTGGGTTAGCGCCGGAGTAGCTCGCCGCTGTGAGCGCTTCGGCGTCGTCGAGCTTGGCTTGGACGAGCGGATACGCGCAGCGCGCGAACTCCGGGAACTCGACCAGGATTTGCTCGACGGTCACCATGCGCTAGGCCTTGGATACGCCCTTCGAGGGGCCGGCTCTGAGGGCCTCAGGCGGGTCGGGCGGCGCTGCCGTAAGGAGCAGCTCGCCGATGTCGACGTAGAACTTGAACGGCCCCGCGAGCGTGGCGTTGACCTTGTCGAGGTCGGCCGCGGGGATGGGCACGGTTGCGAGCGGGTCGAGCCGGAAGAGCCCGCTTGTGCCCTGTATCCAGAAGATGCGCGCCGAGTTGTTGGTGAGTGTCGGGTCTGCCATGGGATGTGTCCTGCGCAGTGTTAGTCGTGTGAGTCGGTGTTAGGCGGGGGCGTGGTCGGGCTAGATGCCGTCCATGTAGACAGCCGACAGCGGGTACTCCCAAGCGACTCCGCCGGCGCGCGCCCAGCTCTCTACGGAGAGGGCAAGGTTCTTGGCTTGCGGCGGCAGTTCTTTCGGCGGTTGGGTGAGCTCGAGATGTACGTAGCGCGGGTCGCGGCGATACCAGATGCCGCGCGAGCCGGTGCCGGCGGCATCGGCCGTGGCGAGCGGCAGCCACCAATCGACGTTGGTCACGAAGGCGGTACGCGCGAGATACACGCGCAGAATGGTGTCTTCGGGGTCGGCCCCGGCGCCCGTGTACACGGGTGTATTCTGGATGTAGCGAAACTCACTCAGCGGCAGAATCAGCGTATCTGGCGACTCGACGCTGTTGGTCGCCATGAGAATGGAATCCTCGGCGGCGATCATATCTTTCAAGACGTCGTCGGGCGTCTTGGTACCGGTTCCCCATGCGGACGTTGCGCCCACGACGGAGGCGGCAATCACGGGGACGTTAGGGTGATTGACGAGCCCCTTGATGGTCGTGCCGACCTGGCCGGTGGCTGCGATTTTCTCCAAGCGCTGCTCGAAGCCTAGCCGCACCGCTTCGGCCTCTTTGTTTTGGTAGTCGACGCCGGCCATGGCTGCGCGCTCGATGTCGAGCACGGAGTAGTCGTACCCGAGCGCGTAGGTGGCGATGTCGTAGCTCTGCTTTTTCGCGAGCACGGCGACACGGCGAATGTCGTCGGCGAAGTTCGCGACAATCTCGGCCATGCCGGTCGAGTCCCACATGCGGTAGGACCACGTCTCAGCGCCCGGAGGTGCTTCGGAGCTTACCGGCACGAACTGCCGCCACTTGAGCGCCGGCTTGTGCGTCTCGCGCAGACGCGCGCTGAGAAACTCGAGGTCGCGACCGAAGAGAGCAGTCTCGTTGGCGTCTAGCCTGTCGATGCCGTGAATGGATGCGCGCGTGTGCGCGATGGCGCGCACGACGTTCGCGAACTGCACGGGGTCGAGACGTTTGCCCAACTGCGCGAGCTGGTCTTCGAGCGCACGTGAGTCGAGCCGGTCGAGAATGTGTTGAGAGGGCATGTCCTTGGCTTTCGGCGGCGGCGCGGTGGCGCGTTACAGGTTGATTTCGACGATGGCGATGCCGCCGGCAGCGGCGCCGACAACCACGGTTAGATAGGGTGCGGCGACGGCGTTGCCGGCGTCTGCGTCGTTGCGAAGTTCGCCGAGTATGGTGCCGGCGCCGACAACTGCGAAGCGCACGAACGGGTTGGTGTGCGCGGTGAGCGCCGTCGCGGCCGCGATCGCTAGGCGTCCTTTACGCATGACAGGTAAGCTCGCGCCGACGCGGTACGGCGGCTCTGGATAGGTGTGATCCCAAAGCGTGATGCCGGCGACGCCGACAAGCGTCGTGACTTCGCCCGTGGTAGCGGGCGCGCGTACAGAATGCGGGTCGCGCCCGGCGGCGGTGTCGTAGACAACGACCACCCCGACGTTGACGACCGCTGCGGACGCGAGCCCAGTGGCGATGGCGCTCGGCCAGTTTTCGATGCGCTGGCCGTGCACGCCGATCACAGGGTTTGCGGGATAGGTTAGCTGCATGTTGCGTGTTTCCCTTTTCTGAGTGGTCGGTGTGGTCGGGCTACTCGCGCGATGCTGCGAGCTTCGAGCGCCATGGCGGCGTCTGGTATTCGCGCTTGGGCGGATTCACGCCGTCGGTGCGACGACCTTCCAGGATGGCGTGCACGTCGTTGTCTGAGCCGTCGCCGGCGTCGACGTGGTGCGTCTGGTCGTGGCCGCGCGGATTGTGTTTCTGTTGGTCGACGAGCCACTTGTCGACGGTCATGTCGAAGAGCGCGTCGATGTAGGCATCGGAGCGCTCTGACAGCAGCTTGCCGCCGGCTTTCATCTTTTCGAGCGCGAGCTCTTTGATTTCGCGCGGCGTCTTGCCGTCGAGCTTCGCTTCGCGGCCGAGCACGGGGCGTGCGCGCTCGAGCAGGTCGAGCCGCTCGCGGAGCGCCGTGTCGAAGCGCTTCGGGTCGGCGGCTTGCGCGAGCTGGGTCTTGGTCGCGTCGAGCTCGGCGTTCTGCGTATCGAAGCGCTTCTGTAGGTCAGCGAGCTTCGCCGCGGCATCGCGCACCGCGGTGTCGCGCGCGTCGAGCGTGCGTTGCATGACTTGCGCGGCAGTCGGCGAGACTTGCGCTTCGATGCCGTCGATGCGGATGGTAACCAAATCCATGTTGCTGTCTTTCCTTGGCTCGTCGGTAAGCACTGCTCGCGCGGCGCCTTCGCCGAGCGCAAAGTCGTCGGGCGCCTTGCTGTCGAGTCGCAGCGCGACTTCGGCGCCAGCGCGCCCCCAGTTGCGCGGACCGAGCCCGACGTGGTTGTAAATGATGTTCGTCTGCTCGGCGTCGTAGTGCTCGCCGTTGAAGGTGCCGCCGCCGTGCTTCAAGTCGCACGTGTAGCCGCAGCTGACTTCGGTCCGGTCGCCGGCTTCGATGGCCGCAATCATCCCGGCGTCCGTGATGACGAGCTGGGCTTCGACGAACTTGCCGGCGTCGGCACGGGCGGAAGCGCCGGAGACGTGCCCGACGGCGAGCTGCTTGGCGTTGCTGGGCGACAGCATGTCGCGCGGGTGGAGGTCGGTGACGGGCGCATCGGCGAGCGTCGCCAGCGAGTCGGCCGCGAAGACGTTGTCGGGCCGTCGCAGCTCGCGCACGACCGTGCCGTCGGCGCGGTGGTAGGTGAGCACGCCGGTGCGTGTGACGCGTGCAGGAGCCCGCAAAAAGCCTTGCGACGTCTTTTTGACGTTACCTAGCCGGGCTGCATCGTAGCGCGTGACAGTCACGCGGACGCGTAATGGCACGCGCGGCGGTTGTCAAGAGCATCGATGGATCGGTGCACCGGTCCACTGGTTCACCACTAGCAAGCGACCTGCTAGCCCCTAAATCCGGCCGGGATGTCGAGCGACCGGTCGCCCCGGACATCGCCCCCCCGTTCGCGAGCCCGGTCGACCCGTCTCGGTAGACAGATGCGCCGGTGCGTCGGTCTACCAGAGCACCGAAGCATCGGTGAACTTGTCCACAGAGTACACACAGTCGACGTGCACGCCGTTTTGCGTGCGTGACCGTGTTGACCGCGCTAGAGCCCGGGCGCTATAGCTCACGACACACAGGAGGCGTTAGGCCATGGCGTTATGGATCGTGTCAGAAGACGCAAACCCGTATACCGCGCTCGAGAGCGCGACTGCAGAGCTGGCGCTCGCCGAAGCGCTCGCGCGCGTCGACGTGGATTCGCAGCGTGCGCGCAGCTATTCGACGTGGCTGCTCGAGGTGTCGGTCGTGTGCGAGTCGAGCGGCGAAGCAGGCTCGGCGTATGTAGAGGTCCCGCCGCGCGAGCCGCTGTGTCCGACTCACGGCGTGCATGCGTGGTTGCCGGTGCTCGCCGGCAGCGGCGTGCAGGTCGAGTCGTGCAAGCGCTGCGCGTGCGTGCGCGAGCTCGACGAGCGTGCCATGGGCCCCGGTGGGCAACGCTACACCCGCTTGACGTACCGCGCCGCAACGCCGGCGACGGGCTATCAGTGATGCAGGGTGCTAGCGCGGAATCGGAATCACCCGCAGGTATTCGCCCCCGCCGGGCGTCTTGATGCGCGCAAGGATTCGCGTCGCCCCGGCTGCGCGAGCCGCCGCCATGCGGTGCCGACCGTCTGTCAGCTCTAGATAGCCCGGCTCGGCCGATATCACGATCGGCTCGAATGCCTGTCCGGTTTTCGTGGGGATTTGCCCCGTCGCTATGAGGTCGACTTCTGCCGCGGTAGCGCCGGCGTATGCGCTGCTGATTGCGGTCATGTCCCGCATGCCTTCGCGTAGATACGACAGCTGCGCATCCGGTACGCCAGACTCGAGCGGTGCGAGTAGCGCGCGGTCGGACGCCGGTATGTCCGGCAGCGGCGCCGGTGCGGGCGTCGGCAGCGGTGCAGGCTTTGGCAGTGGTGCAGCTGCCGGCGGCGTGAGCGTGAGCTGCGGCAGTGCCGGCGCTACCGGCCTCTTCCGCTTCGATACCGGCGCGGGCTTGGGCGGCTGTGTTAGGACCGGCAGCGGACCCCGGGGATACGGCGGCGGCGGCACGCTCGGCAGCGGTAGCTGGGTCGGCGCCGCGCCCGGCGTGCGCGCGAACGGACTATCAGACGGCGGCGCAATGGTCGCCGGGTCGATGACGGGCGAAGCACTGCAGCGACACGCGTAATAGTGGGTGTCGAAGCCCGGATGCGCCCGCTTGCCTGTGTTCGGATTCGTGACCGGCGGCTCGGCCCATGACTGTACTGAGCCTTCGAGCGCGCGATGTCCCGGGCGGACTTTCAAGTCGCGCACGGTGCGCCATCTGTAGTGTGTGATGCCGAGCGACTGTTGCCGCAACTTGGTTTGCTGGCCGTGAAACTTCCCCACGGCGTCGTTGGCGATGATGGTCGCCTGCGTCGCGCTCAGTTCTTTGTTTCTTGAGAGCAGTATGCTCGCGAGGGCTTCGGGTCTCAGCCCTTGCTCGAGCCCCTTGCGCACGTCCGCTTCGACGCTCGCGTACACGCCGTCGGTCATGGTGCCGACGCGCGAGACGTTGCTTGTGATGAACTGGTCGAGCTTCGCAGCGATGGGGTTGCCGGGCGTGAGCGGGTCGATGGCGGCGAGCTTTTGCCGCGGCGTCTTCTTCCGTGCATCCATGCGTGCGGCGTCTGTGCGCGCCGGCGGCGCAAGCGCTTTGCGAAGCTGATAGCGCGGCAGTCCGAGCGCTTCGCCGACCTGGCGCTCGAGCGTCGCGCGCGCATGCTCGTCGACGCGCATGCCGGCGAGCAGTGCGGCCGGTCTGATGTCGAAGCGGTGCGCCGCACGAGCGCGAGCGAAGATTTCGCCCAGTAGCGGGTCACGCGCGTCGAGCCGCGGAGTGATGCCGGCCGCCGCCGTGAAGGTGAGCGCCGCGCGCGCGGTAAGCCCTTGTGCCGGCAGTTCGAGCACGCGCACGCCCCGGCGCTCCAGCTCGGGCAAGATGGCGTCGAAGACGCGGTCGTGCCCCGCGGTCATGGCCGCTTGTCCCGGCGTGAGCACGGCGTAGGGCGCATGCATAACTACGACTGCGTCGAGCGGTTGCCCTGGGTCTAGCTCGAGCAGCTTTCTGAGCGCCCGCGCGATCGCCACGCCTTCGAAGATGCCGCCATCGGACAAGCGCATCTCGTGCGCGAGCTGCTCACTGGCGCGACTCCACCCGAGCGGTATCAGGTCGTCGGCGTGTCGCAGCGGCAGTCCGTGCGCGTCGGCGAGCGCTCGAGCGGCTGTCGACTTGCCCGTGCGCGGTCCGCCGACGACAGCGACGCGCAAGCGCCGCCCATCGTTGCGCCGGGCTGCAGCGGCGGCGTAGTGGTGCACGAGCGTCGGCAGATACGGCCAGACGTACGCGCGCAGCGTGCGCTCGACTTCGCGGCCGCTGCCGAGCAGTGCTGAGAGATACCCGTGCAGCGCCGTCGTCGGGAAGTCGGGCGCCGAGCTCGAGCGCGTGAGCGGCGACGCCAGTGCGGTCATGCGTCGTAGGGCTCGACGGGTGGGCGGCCGTTGGGCGGCGCCGGCGGCACATGACCGGGCTGCGGCGGCAGCATGGTCGGCTCAGGCTCAGGCTCGGCGAGCCGCGCGAGCTCGTATTGCAGCGCCGCTTCGCGGGCTTCGAGGTCGAGCTCGTCAAAGTCGCAGCAATGCGCGAGTTTGATCGCGGCTTCCTCCGGCAGCACGATTTTGGACGCGACGAGCGTCGCGAGCGCGTCGGCGGTTATCTTGAGTGTCTCGGCGCACTCTTTCTCGGTGGGTTGCCACAGCGCCGGATACGTGACCTCGAAGCCGTCGAGCACCTTGCCGGCCGTAGGTCCCTTGTTAGTCGACATGATGACGCGGACCAGCTTGTCGATTTGCGGCGTGAGCCGCTTGCCGCGCTCGGCTGCGACTTGGTCGTACCAAGTACGAATGTCCGACTCGCCCGTCGCATTCATCCCCGCAGGGCTTCGGCCGAAGAGCACTGTCACCGGCATCTGCGCAGCGCTCGCGACGCGCATCATGAAACGATCGAGCAGCTCTGGAATGCCCGAGAAAGGGGTCGCAATCCGTTCGAAGCTTTCGCGCTCGTCGAGCAAGATGGCGCGCGCCACGCTGCGGCAGATATCTAGAAACTTGATGCGCGCGCGCAGCTTCTCTTCGCCGGCCGCGGTCATGAGCTGCATGAGGTTGGCGATTTTCAGAACGCCTTGCGACGCGTCCGTCATCAAGTGCGCCGCACCCATCCAGCTCGACGAGCTCGCCTGCACGGCTTGAAAGACGCGTTGCAGGATCGAGTCATCCCAGTAGCACGCCGACTGTGCGCCGAAGCGCGATGTCAGCACGCCGCGGAATGACAGCAGCCGCGACTCATGGATGACGAGATTTCGCGCGCTCGCGGTCACCGGCGTCGCCAAGCTGCCGGACGGCACCGCGAGACTCGTCACGCGATAGGTCGCGACCTTGCCGTAGTTGGGCGCGGAGATGTCGCCGTAGTAGGCGTGCTGTTGCAGCTGCGTGCGGCGGAAAACGTTTAGATGAGTGAGTCTAACGACTCGGTTGAGGTCTAGCGGCTCGTCGGGCGTAAGCCCGTCGTCGACGCCGAGATAGACCGCGCCAAAGCCGTAGAGACGACCCCACACCCACGCTTCGCGAAGCGCTTGCTCTGCGCCTAGAGCGTTGAGTGCGCCGTCGATGTCTTTGCCGACGGTCGCAGTGTCGGCGACTTGGTCGGAGGCGACGGCGATGGAAAAGCCCTCCCGAAGGGCGTCTGCGGGAAGTTGCTCGACGATCCGCGCGCAGATGTCGTCTTCGGTGTGGAGGGCTTCGAGGGCGCTATCTGACAACTGATTGCGCAGCCGCGGCGTATGCGCTTGGAGCTTGTCGCGCAGCGTGCCGAGCCCGGTGACCGCGTTTTCCCAGCTATCGGAGCGCCAATCCATGGTGTCACTCGCCTTCGTTTGGGTCTTCGTTTCGCGCGGTGTTGGGTGGCGGGTGTTGGCAATCGCTGAGCGTCACGGGTCCCCATATGCCGATCGGTCCGGTGACCTTCTCCGGCATCGGGGAATCGGCCTGCAGTTCGCGCGAGATGGCGGCACGCTCGGCGGCGTCTTTCGATTCGAGCAGCTTGCGAAGCGCGACCGTCCGCTCGGCGTTGCCCGGCAGTGTGTGCACGATACGCGCTGCTAGCGCCGCAAATGGCAAGCTCACGCTTTGGAAGTGCGGTGATAGGTGGTCGCACTCGAAAAACTGCAAGAGCGGCTCAGTCATGCCGGCGTGTATTGGCACGGCTAGCCGGTGTCAATGGGTCACACGTCGAGGCTTTCGAGCCCGGAGTAGTAGTCGCCGAAGCCGCCTTTCAAGCACCACCTGATAGCTTGTGTCTGGGCGTCGACACGGTCGTTTGCGATGCCGCGGGGAAACCGCTTGTGCTCGGTGACCCAGTCGACGATCCATGGCGCGAGCGAAGCGTCTGGCAGCCACACATTGCCGCTCGCGAAGATGGGCTGCGTTGCATAGGCGCGGGCCTCCTTGGACCCGTCTGGCTCGATAGCGAGTACGCCGGGAATGCTCGACTTGAGCATCTCAATCACGGCCGGTCCGTTGGCTTTATCCTCGACTAGCACAGCGGACGCTTCCGGAAACTGTGCATACATGGATTTGACTGCGGCAATCGTCCCGACGAAGTCGAGGTGCTCGCGCACTTCTGCGAGCAAGAAAAAGTTGGGCGGTTTGAACGCCCAAGCTTGGCCGGCAACGTAGGAGCTCGTCTCGTGACTCTTGAACGCGCAGTCAAAGCTGATGACGACGAGCGCACCTTCGAGCCGCGGCCGCGCGCTGTAGTAGTTATGGAACCACTCTTGTTTGTAGATCGCACCCCCTTCGGGGACCGGGTCTTGCTGGTCTTGAGCCGCCCAACCATCGGGACCAAATTCCTTTTTGCGCCGCTCGACTTCGGCTTCGTCCCATCGGGTAGGGCAAAGCAGCTCGCCGTCGCTTGAGCGCGGGTCGAGCCACCCGAGCGGCGTAGGCTCGCGCGCGGCCGCGCTGTAGTAGCGCATTGGAATCGACAGCACCGCATACCCTTGCTCGGCCGCTTGCCCGGCGAGGTCGCGGTCGTGCAACCTTTGCATGATGATGGTGCGCGTGTTTTGCCCCGGCAAAACACGGCTCGCCATGGTCTCAAACCACCACCGCGTGCAGCGCTCGAGCGCCGCGGGCGAGTGCGCTTCGAGCGGCTTGATGGGGTCGTCGACGACCTGGCGATGGGCATGAAACCCCGTTGGCGAGCCGCCGACTGATATCGCTTGGCGGATGCCACCCTTGTCATTTTGGAGCCAGTTTGCGAGCCACCGGCCGCGCTGCGGCTTCCATTGTTCGCCGAATAGATCGCGATACCACTCGGTCTCGAAGAGCCCACGGCAGCGCAGCGAATCGCGCACGGCGAGCGTGTCGGCGTATGCGCCGAACTGCCATTGCGAGCCGGGGTGCCATGTCCATTCCCACGCGGGCCACATGACGCACACCGTTGTGGACTTCGACGAACCCGGCGGGACGTTGATGACCAAGCGCGGCAACTGTCCGCGTGACTGCGCTTCGAGATGTTCACACAGAGCGCCGAGATGCCAGTTGTCTACGAAGGGCGCGTTGGGCACGACAAGCGGCCACGCCTGCTTGATAAAGCTGTGCAGCGTGGTCGGCCGTCGTGCCGCGCGCGTCGCTCGGCGATGGCTCTCGGCGATGAGCGTGGATAGGTCGTGTCTAGGGTGGGCCACCTAACAGCCGGTCGATCTCCGTTTGCAGCTCGCCGAACTCGAAAGTCAGAGCCCACCACTGCGCGGCGGGTATCCCCGCAGTGCGCCGCTCGTTGCAGTTTTCGCGTTGCCGCACGATGAGCGCGTGGCAGCGCGCAAAGCGCTCTTCGAACTGCTGGTCAGTCTCAGCCATTGCGCGGGCCCGGGTCAGAGTAGACTAGGCGCACCGCGTAGAGGCGATTGGTGCCGGCAGCGTTGCCCTTGAGGATGATGCGCACGTAGTAGGTGTTGTTGAAGGGCTCGACCGTCTCTGTGATTGGCGATGCGAGCGCGGCTTGTTGCGCGTTGCCGGTGCCGAACACGGTCGCGCCACGCGAGCCCATGTTGATTGCGCCACCTGGCGAGCTGACAGCAGAGTCGAGGTCGTTGGGTTGCTTATACACGGTGAAGGTGTTGACGTGACTCGCGTCGGGCGTCATCCAGAGCACTTCGACATTCCAACTGTTGGTCGCGCGCGGAATAACCAGCGGATAGTCGAATATCCGATCGGTCCCCGGCGTGGTATGCAGGTAGTTGCCCGTTGGGTCATACCCCGTTCCGGCGCCGATGCTGTCGCTGGTTCCGCCCATCACGAGCACGCCAGACAGCAGCGGTATCTGGACTTTGCGTATCGGCTGCGGCGCCGTGTGCATGATGTCTACGTCATCGTCGAGGTAAACGTGACTCGCGTTGAACGTCGCTTGGTCGTTGAATACAGCGGCCCCGTTCGCTGTGAGCAAGCCGCCCGCGGTGATGGTGCCAGCGGTGTCGATGCCGGTGACGACGTTGAGTCCGGCGTTGATGAGCACGATGACGTAGAC